>Ga0206857_1004_pt2 | contig 81637 bp, 70 predicted proteins | sample Alteio_BWOrgCont_49_FD_152865 | JGI IMG/M metagenome (GOLD analysis project Ga0206857, IMG submission 152865) | Enriched cells from forest soil in Barre Woods Harvard Forest LTER site, Petersham, Massachusetts, United States -... | ecosystem: Environmental > Terrestrial > Soil > Temperate forest >...
CCTTTGGGTTTTGCGTCGGCGGAACGTTGCTGTCGACATCGTTGGCCGTGCTGGCCGGACGGGGTGAGCAAGCTGCGGCCAGCGTTACGTTATTGACGACGTTATTGGATTTCGACGATACCGGCGCGCTGGAAGTGTTTGTCGATGAGATGCAGGTTGAGATGCGCGAACAAACCATCGGGGCGAACGGGTTAATGTCGGGACGAGACTTGGGGAGTGCGTTTTCCAGCTTGCGCCCGAATGATCTGGTCTGGAATTACGTCCAATCGAATTATCTTAAAGGTGAAGAGCCACCCGCATTTGATCTGCTGTACTGGAACGGTGATGGCACCAATTTACCAGGCCCGATGTTCTGCTGGTATTTGCGCAATACCTACCTGGAAAATAGTCTGAAACAGCCAGGCAAGCTGACAGTGGCAGGGACTCAGGTCGACCTCGGAAAAATTGATGCGCCGATATTTATCTACGGTTCGCGCGAAGATCATATCGTCCCGTGGACTGCTGCGTACGCGTCACTATTTTTGCTGAATCCCAAAAAACCTAAGCAAAACAAATTTATCCTGGGTGCTTCCGGTCATATTGCTGGCGTAATCAATCCTCCGGCAAAAATGAAACGTAATTATTGGACGAACCCGACTGCGACAAATGGTAAAGCGAGCGTCAGTGCAGAAAAATGGATGGAGGGAGCAGAATCTCGACCAGGGAGTTGGTGGCCGGAGTGGTCATCATTCCTGGAAGAGCATGCAGGGAAAAAAATGAAGGCACCGTCAAAATGTGGAAATGCCAAGTACAAAACGATTGAACCGGCGCCTGGTCGGTATGTCAAAACGCCTTGTTAAAAAAGTTACTTAGTAGAGTTACGTAGTACAAGTTGACTGAAAAGCGTAGGATTTTAGTAAAACTAAAAAGGAGAGCGAAATGAAAAAACGTATTGCGTATGTGACTGGTGGGATGGGCGGCATCGGGTCCTCAATTTGTAAACGTCTGTGCAAAGACGGTTTCACTGTCGTTGCCGGTTGCGGTCCTAACTCGATGCGCAAGGACACCTGGTTAAAGGCCATGCGCGACGAAGGTTACGATGTGCATTTTTCAGAAGGGAATGTCTCGGATTGGGAATCGACCCGTGCCGCATTTGAAAAAGTTAAAGCTGAAATTGGCGATGTCGATGTGCTGGTCAACAATGCTGGTATCACCCGCGATGGTCAATTCAGAAAAATGTCGCGTGAAGATTGGGATATGGTTATCAACACCAATCTGAATTCACTCTTTAACGTCACCAAGCAAGTGATCGACGGCATGATAGAACGCGGTTGGGGACGCATTATCAATATCTCGTCCGTCAATGGCCAAAAGGGCCAATTCGGTCAGACAAACTACTCCACCGCAAAAGCCGGCTTGCATGGATTTTCCATGGCGTTGGCGCAGGAAGTGGCGACCAAGGGTGTGACGGTGAACACGGTTTCGCCTGGCTATGTCGGCACCGATATGGTTAAAGCGATACGTCCTGATGTATTGGAAAAAATCGTGGCCGGTATTCCGGTGAAACGACTGGCCGAACCTGAAGAAATCGCCTCCATCGTTTCCTGGATTGCTTCGGAAGAGGGTGGTTATGCAACAGGTTCAGACTTCTCGATTAACGGCGGTTTGCACATGGGGTAATGCACAAACCTGGTGGTAGTGTTGTAAAAAATGGAGTAAATGGCCCGGACAGTGGCGGCTATTTACTCCATTTTCGCGTTTAAAAGTTGCGACTGGCAAAATCTTTCCTAGCTTGTAATCCAGGTTGCTATAATTTGGCGGCAATCTTCAAGTTGCGCTCGTAATCAGTAAGCATTAGGATTTTCAGAAGCGGAACGTCATCACATCAGCCCGCAGAGTTGATTTATTTACAAATAATTATCGCCCGACTGGCAACCGCATTTTCTCAAATGTCGAACGGCTGGGACGGAGCAATAAAACCATTGGGACAATTATGAGCAGCGCGAAAAAATCTGGCGAACACCTAATCAAGAAATACCCAAATCGACGTTTGTACGATACGCAAACCAGCACCTACATTACTTTGTCCGACGTTAAACAGCTCGTCATGGAGAGCGATAATTTTCTGGTGGTCGATGCTAAAACGAATGAAGACCTGACGCGGAGTATTTTGCTGCAGATTATTCTGGAAGAAGAGGCGGGCGGTTCGCCGATGTTTTCCAGCGCGGTGCTGTCACACATTATTCGTTACTACGGTCATGCCATGCAGGGTATGATGGGAAGCTATCTGGAAAAAAACGTCCAGGCCTTCATCGAAATTCAGCAAAAGCTTGCTGAGAACTCGGTTGCCAACTATGACGGCAAACCATTCAGCCCGGAAATGTGGGCGCAGTTTATGAATATCCAGGGACCAATGATGCAGGGAATGATGGGCAATTACATTGAGCAAAGTAAGAGCTTGTTTGTCCAGATGCAGGAACAGATGCAGAATCAGGCGCTGGGACTGTTCACCAAATTTCCGTTCACTGCGGATACCAAACCTAAATAATTTTTCCCCACTACCTGCAAGCTGTGGTCGACGATCGGTCCACAGCCTGCATTGTCAGCGCTACATTTGTTTGAATAAATGCACGTAGCTCCGACTTACTTCCAGTTTCTCAGTCAATCCTTTTACCTGCACTAAATGACGCCCGCGCATATCGCGCACGACGCCATCAATTGCTTTGCAGTTCACCAGTGTTGACCTGTGTATCTGCCAAAACAGAGTGGGGTCCAACTCTTCCACTAATTCACGTACCGGTTTGCGTATCAGGGCTTCGACAGTTTTGGTCTGAACCCGCGTATATTTTTCGTCAGACTGAAAGAATAAAATTTCTTCGACCGGAAACAGTCGCAAGTCAGAACCGATAGACGCCTGTATCCATTGCAGGTAGCTGTTCTTTTGAAATATTTGTTTGCTTAACTGCGCGATCAAACTGCTCATATCATTCGGTGCTTGCGTGATCCGTTTCTTCAGGCGCTCTACTGTCAGGCTCAAGCGCTCCACATCTGCCGGTTTCAATACATAATCAATCGCGCCGTGTTCAAACGCTTCGACAGCATACTGGTCGTATGCCGTAATAAAAATAATGTGCGCCTGACCGGCAATTGCTTGAGCTGCTTCCAGACCGGTTTTACCTGGCATGCGAATGTCCAAAAAAGCGAAATCGGGTTGGTGCTGCTTGACCAATTCGATAGCTTCTTCTCCGTTCTTTGCCTGCGCCAGGATTTCCAATTCAGGCCAGGCTTGCTGCAAGCGTAAAACCAGTTGTTCACGCATTAAACGTTCATCATCGGCGATTATGGCGGTGGGCATATTTTTATGGCGTCCGTAAAAGTGAGGGTTAGATTGTATTTTATTTTGTCGGTTTTTTACGCGTATCTAAGCAAAAGAGCGCTCGTCGGCGCTCTCTTGCCCACAATTCAACGGGGACTTAATTGGTGAATTGATAAGGAATTTCTATCGTTACCGTCACACCGCTGGGACTATTGGGATTAATAATAAACTGATGATTCCCCTGGTACAGCAATGCCAGACGTTCGCGGATATTTTGAAGTCCCAATCCCGTTCCCGTGCTGGGCACGGCACCGAATCCCAGTCCATTGTCAATGACGCTGACCCGCAATTTATTATGGGCTACTTCTGCACTGATATGAATGTATCCACCATCAGCCTTTGGTTCCAGACCATGTTTGATTGAATTCTCAACCAGGGTCTGTAACATCATGGTCGGAAACGCAGCGGTATTGAGTCCTTCTGGAATCGATAACGTAAAATCCAATCTTTCTTCCATCCGCATTTTTAGCAGAGTCAAATACTCTTTCACAATACCCGCTTCGCGCCCAAGGTTGGTATTACTGGCGTTCTCCCGCACCTGTGGTATGACGGCACGCAAATATTGAATCAGGCTGCGCTGCATAGCGGATGCTCTTGGTGGATCGGTCTCAATCAGATGTTCGACTGACGCCAGGGTATTGAATAGGAAATGCGGCTCAATCTGCGCCTGCATCATCTGCATTTTCGCTTCGGCGACCTGGCGCTGCAACGATTCACGTTCTGCATTTTGTTGTGCGGCTTGAGCACTCAATTCAGCGCGCCGTTTCCCGCCCATCAACGCTTTAATGCCAAACAGTCCTATCAGCGAGATCATGACCAGACTCATTAACCAGGTTGACTTCTCCTTACGGTAGGTAATCTTATCGTGTTCGTTTGCGCTCGCGATTTCTTCGTTAATCGCGTTGCTGATATCCTCACTGACGCCAGGCGGAAGTTTAACGTGAACCTCGTCATCGTCCAATTCCTGCTTCTTGGCATCCGCCGCTTTTTTTGCATCGACGGCCGCATTTTTTGCCTCATCTGACGCATTTTTTGCGTCATCGGATGCTTCGGCGGTGTCTTTTGCCTCAGGGGTATCAGCATCGTCGGATTTCGGAGGAACGGGGACAGCTTTATTTCTCTTGATGTGTATGCCTGAATTATTGATTTCTATATCGGTGTCATGGTCAATACTGGTTTTACCGGATTTCGAATGCGGCTTCGTTCCAACAATGACCTGCTCTGCCGGTGTGAACATCATATCTTCGGTAATCGCGCCGATGATCATCACAACTACCGCAAACAGGAAAAACTTCATCCACGAGATTTCTGTGACCCAGTCGGTCACAATCTCAAAAAAATGTTTGAGTATTTTCGCGACCTTGTCGAGAAAGTCTTTAATTTCGGCTGGTGTTGGCTGATTCATGGTATCTGCTGCATTCGTTAATTTTGCGTGCTTATTTTACGGCAATCTTCAATTCGGACCGGTCAACTTTGTTCAGTTGTGTCGTCGCTTGTGCCACAACCTCTGCGTCGTATTGCGCTTTTTCTAAAGCAGTCATCCGTTTTCCGGTAACGACAACTTGTTCGATATGTGGTGCAACGTTGGTAATAGCAGCTGTGGTTTCTGTGCGTTGTTCAAAATAGCTGGTTGTGAAGGCGGTGGCAAACAAGGTAGTCACGGCAACCAGGGCGATGGATTGGCTGAGCTTTTTCATGATGTTCTCCGTTAAAAGGTTATTTCGATGGAGTCACTTTAGCTAAGGCCGTCTGTGTCTGTACTGCGAATGCGACAGTCTGCACGAAACAGGGAATGAGCGGAAAAAAAACGGAAGGAATCGCTGCTGGGATGGTGAGTCTGGTGGGGAGATGGCGCAAATGATCAGGTCGTTAAGTTGCCGTTTCTATATGTTCAACCAGCAGTTGTACCCGCGTCACACCATTGTATTCATTGGCATCCAGCCTGAAAGCGACTTGCACCTTTGCGGGCAGATTGTCAGTGTGGCCGAACCAGATCGCGTCGAAGCGCTGTCCATTTTTCTCCAGCTGTAGTTTCAGATGACGTTCTTTGAGGATGCGTTGTGAGATTACGCGAAACGTGTCGCTGAATGTCGGTGCCGGAAATCCCTGGCCCCACACCTGCTGTTCCAGCAAATGGATAAAGTCCAGACTGTAATAGGCGTCTTCCAGCGCACCATCGGTTTCTACAATGCGTTGAAGTTGGGTTGGATTCAGCAATTTTTTGCCGACTGCTTCAAATTCGGTTTGAAATTGCGAAAAATCGTTGGCGGCGAGCGTTAAGCCAGCTGCCATCGCATGACCGCCAAACTTCAGGATCAATCCAGGTTTTTGTTTTGACACCAGGTCAAGTGCGTCGCGCAAATGAAATCCCGGAATAGAGCGCCCCGATCCTTTAATCTGACCATCACTGCCAGGTGCAAAGGTAATCGTCGGGCGATAAAATTTGTCTTTCAGACGTGACGCTACGATGCCGATTACTCCCTGATGCCAGCTTTCATCGAATACGCTCAAGGTATAGCTTTCGTCGGCTTGAAATTCGTCGAGAATTAACAATGCCGCATCTTGCATTTCTGCCTCGATTTCGCGTCGCTCGCTATTGAGTGAATTCAGCGATTGTGCGATTTCCCACGCGCGTCCTTCGTCATCGGTACATAAGCATTCAATACCGATTTTCATGTCGTCCATACGTCCGGCCGCATTTAAGCGCGGACCGATAGCAAATCCAAGGTCAAACGGCGTCGCAGTGCGAGGCTCACGCCCAGCGACGCGAAACAAGGCTGCGATCCCCGCGTGCATTTTTCCGGCTCGCATGCGCTTCAACCCCTGGGCAACCAGAATGCGGTTATTCGCGTCCAACTTGACGACGTCGGCAACCGTACCTAAAGCGACCAGATCCAGCAAGCTATCGAGTTTTGGTTGGCTGACCTGATCAAATAGGCCGCGTCGCCGCATCTCAGCGCGTAATGCCAGTAACACGTAAAACATGACCCCGACTCCCGCCAGATTTTTGCTCGGAAAACCGCAATCCGGCTGATTGGGATTCACGATAACTTTCGCATCTGGCAGCGTCGAACCCGGCAAATGGTGGTCGGTGACGACGACGTCGATTCCATGGCGTTGTGCCTCGGCCACTCCTTCAACACTGGCAATGCCATTGTCGACAGTGACGATGATGTCGGGTTTGATTTCTGTCGTTCGAACGATCAGATCGATAATTTCAGGGGTCAGACCGTAACCGTATTCAAAGCGGTTCGGAACGATGAAATCAACCTGTGCGCCCAACATGCGCAGTCCGCGCAGCGCCACGGCACAAGCGGTTGCACCGTCGCAGTCGTAGTCAGCGACGACAATCAGTTTTTTTTGTGCCGTAATCGCATCGGCCAGAAAAACGGCGGCCTGGTCAATCTGGCGCAGTCCGGCAGGGGGGAGGAGTGCGGCAAGCTCTGTCGATAATTCCTGCACACTGTGCAGTCCACGGGCCGCAAACAAACGTGCTAATACCGGATGGACACCTTGCTGACGCAACATTTCAGATTCGCGATATGCGTAACTGCGAGGACGTATCTGGCTTTGTTTGTCAGCGGATGGAGCGGACGGTATGTCTGTCGAATTCATGGGTCAGATCAGGAGATTAAAGTTGGGGCTGCGCCAAAAACGGCGCAGCGAACCGGAGCTGACCTGTAGGTTCAGCAGGCCATTGCTATTGGTTAGGATTAGCGTAATGGTTTTAAGTTCGCGCGACTTTAACGCGCTACATAATGGTTCGAACCAGTGGCTATCCAACTCTGCAAACTTTTGCGCCCACGTTCCCCAATCACCTGCGAGTGCGGCAGAACTAAGATGGTTCAGGACAGCTAACCTGGGAGTATGCATAAACGTCTGCAGATCGATATTCAGATCAGGCTGAGCCGCATGCACCAAGCGCTGATTTTCCTGCACCAGGCAACCAGACCATAACCATAAGCCGTTGATGTTTTTTTCGCCGCGCAGTTGGCGCTGCTCCTGAATTGGATGGATAAACCATTCCATTTGAATCTCATTCTGTAGTTTTCTCCAGGAACGAATCTGCTCACCTTTAGGCGACCAGATATCGATGTTGTGTCCACACGCTGCGTCTGGTGATGCACCAGTAAAGTCAGACCAGGCATCTGCACGCAAAAACCAATGGGCGGCGTCACCATAAACAAGTTCCAGTCCAGCTTCAGAGCACAGTTCCTGCGCTTTCTGAAACAGTACCCGGGAATCGCGGTCAGATAACATTAGTTGGCGTAAATCAGTCAAAACCAGATGGTTGCTCGCAATGTGCAAATGGATCGGTTGTAGCAGAAACCAAAAGCCGTCAATTAATGTGACAGACAGCCGGTTTTTTTGGTAGTGCAGTTCACTGTACTGATGCTGTTTTGATAATCGCTCTTCATGCGGTAGCGCCAGCGAAAAATCGTCAAATTGATCACGCTGCATCGTGCTGTAACGGGATAGCAAGGTAGCCAGCCCGGTTTTGCCGCAGTCAGACGTCAGCAGCTTCACCAGGTCTTTGGCGTGTTCTGCGGGTGGGAGCGCGAAGGGGATGATAATTTCAGGATGACTCATGCCGACATTATATGGCACACTGCGGGCTGTCCTCAGGAGCCAATGTTGAAATTCTTCAAAAAATTGCCGTATGAATGGCAAATCGGTTTGCGCTATACCCGTGCCGGCAAGCGCAGTGCGCGCAACAGTTTTATTTCATTTATCTCACTCATTTCAATGGCCGGTATTGGCCTGGGCGTTGCTGCACTGATTATTGTGCTGTCGGTGATGAACGGTTTTCAAAAGGAAGTACGAGACCGGATGTTGTCGGTGGTATCGCACATCGAGGTATTTGATGGCAGCGGGGCGCTCGCCGATTGGGAGACAACTGCAGCAGAGACACTAAAAAATAAACACGTTAAAGCGGCAGCGCCATTTGTTGAAGGGCAGGCGCTGATCTTGCAGAACGACACGATGCAAGGCGTCATGGTGTGGGGCATCCTGCCTGAGCAGGAACCTAAAGTCTCTGAAGTCGTCAGCAAAATTAAAGCGGGTAGTTTCAGTAGTTTGGTGACCGGTGAATTTAATATCGTAATCGGTAAAGATTTGGCCCAGGCACTGAATGTCAGACTGGGCGACAAAATTACCCTGGCAGTTCCGCAGGGGCAGGTGACTCCGGCAGGCGTAACGCCCCGACTAAAGGCATTTAATGTCACAGGAATTTTTGAGGCTGGACAGTCGGAATACGATACGGGCGTTGTTTACATACAGATGGCGGATGCAGAAAAACTGTTTCGCCTGAATGCCCCTTCAGGTATTCGTTTGCGTGTAGACGATCTATTGCAGGCTCCCTCAATCGCAAAAGAATTGCAGAGCGCGATGAGTGGCAATCTGTATTTCCAGGATTGGTCGCAAAAAAACCGCAACTATTTCGCGGCAGTCAAAACCGAAAAACGCATGATGTTTATTATTCTGACACTGATCATTGCAGTCGCTGCGTTTAATCTGGTTTCAACTTTGGTGATGACGGTGCGTGATAAGCAGGCAGACATCGCCATATTGCGTACATTGGGTGCCACGCCTGGATCGATCATGAAAATATTCATGGTGCAAGGGACGATGGTGGGTACGCTAGGTACGGTGTTGGGCGTTGGTTTTGGTGTGCTGATCGCACTGAATATCCCCGATATCGTGGGCTTTTTCGAACATTTATTCGGCATCCAGTTTTTGGACAAAACGGTCTATTTTATCAGTAGCGTTCCATCCGATTTGCATTGGGATGACGTGTCCTACATCGGTAGCATGGCGCTGTTGTTTGCATTGTTATCGACGATTTATCCAAGTTATCGTGCTTCCAGCGTGAAGCCAGCAGAGGCATTGCGTTATGAATAAAAATGAGTCACAGGTCGTATTGGAGTGCGATCGCGTCAGTAAAATTTACGGTGACGGTGCCTTTGCAGTCCCAGTATTGAAGGGGATACAGCTGCAGGTACATCGCGGAGAACGGTTGGCTATCGTCGGCGCGTCAGGGTCGGGTAAATCGACCTTATTGCACGTCTTAGGTGGACTGGATAATCCAACGGATGGTTGGGTAAAGTTGCAAGGTCAGGATTTTTCAACAATGAACGAATCGCAGCGCTGTAAATTACGGAATACTTCGCTTGGATTCGTGTACCAGTTCCATCACCTGTTGCCAGAATTTTCTGCCCTCGATAACGTTGCGATGCCGCTGACGATACGTCGGGTGCCGCCGCTGGAGGCCGAGCAACAGGCGATGGCGATGCTCCAACAAGTCGGGCTGGGTCATCGGGTTAGTCACGTTCCGGGAGAATTGTCGGGAGGTGAACGCCAACGCGTAGCTCTGGCGCGCGCACTCGTTACCAGACCCGCTTGCGCATTGGCCGATGAGCCGACGGGTAATCTCGATCGCCAAAACGCATTGCATATTTTCGACACAATGTTGAATTTATCGTCCAGCTCGGGCACCGCGTTTGTCATCGTGACGCATGACGTGGAACTGGCCAGCCGGTGCGACCGCATTTTGCGGCTGACACCAGATGGTTTACATCCGGCATAAATGAATCTGAAATACGTTCGAATTTGTCATCATTTTGAAATAAACCAGTCATAAACGTGAAGTAATCGGTGGTTACGCTATACGGGTCTCAATTCCAGGCGAAACCATGCGACTACTTACCCCGACCCCAGAGCAACAAACCAACACGTCCAGACTGACGTTGAGTCTGGCAACCACCCCGGAAGAAATACGCGAAGTGCAGCGCTTGCGTTACAAGGTCTTTATTGAAACGCTGGGCTTATCCGCACTGGAGAACGCCGACGGCTTAGATAAAGACGAGTTTGACGACTATTGTGATCACCTGATTGTGCGTGATTCACAATCGCTCAAAGTCGTTGGAACGTATCGGTTGCTTGGCCCGCATTCTGCGCGCAAAATCGGCCGTTACTATTCTGAATCTGAATTTGATTTATCGCGGTTTGAGCCTGTCCGTGGGCAAATCGCTGAAGCTGGACGTGCTTGCATTCATCCAGATTATCGTAGTGGTGCCGTGATCATGTTGCTGTGGGCTGGCTTGGCCGCATTTATGCAACGCGAACATTGTAATCACCTGATCGGTTGCGCATCAATTAGTCTGGCAGACGGCGGCATGAACGCGAATGCGATCTTTGCCAGTCTGAAACCTGAGGATATGGCACCAGTCGATTTCCGGGTTTCGCCTTTGCTGCCATTTCCGTTGAGTGCACCGAAGGATACGCAATTCAAACCGACTGTTCCACCTTTACTAAAAGGTTACTTGCGCGCAGGTGCCTGGGTTTGTGGCGAACCTGCATGGGACGCAGATTTCCATTGTGCTGATTTATTTTTGTTACTGCCGCTGGAGAATTTGGACGGCCGCTATTCACGCCATTATCTGAAAGAGCAAGCGGCATAATTAGCCTGGCTCAAAAAAAACGGCGCCGAATCTGATTCGGCGCCGCTTTTTTATGAATATATCTAAGAATTATTTTACGACCAATTCCGGCGTCATCACTACTTTCAGGAAGGTAGTCGGATCTTCCTCGCTATCTTTTTGACTGATCCACCAAACGTTTCCTTTTCTCATTGCGCAATCTTTAATGGACGGGAGCAGGCGGCACACGACGTCGCCCAATTGTGGTTGGTGTCCAATAATCAGAACGGGTTCGCGACTATTAGGCCAATTGCATGCTGCCAGAATCTGGTCGACATCGCTGTCGGTCCCGACTTCTGCCACGACTTTAAATTTTCGTCCAAGCGCGAGCGCGGTCTGCATCGTACGCTGACTTGGGCTGACTAATATCTTGCAACTATGAGGCAGCACACTATCCAACCAGAGCGCCATTTTGGCTGCCTGTTTCAATCCCTTTTGGGTCAGTTTGCGTTCGGTATCAGGACGATGCGGGACATCTTCTGGCGCTTCGGCATGGGCATGACGCCATAAAATCAGATCCATAAATCTCCCTCGCAATAAATAATCAGAATTCGGACTGTCCCAAGGTATTCATCAGGTATTGCTGAGCGCAAAACGGTTTTGAACGGCTTTTACGTAACTTGTAGTCGCCTTCGTCATCTAGTACCCATGCATTGCAGTTGTCTTTCAGGTAGGGAAGCAACCCTTCGTCCATCACCCGTTTTTTCAGGCTCTTATCGAGTACAGGGAAGGCGACTTCGATGCGCCTGAATAAATTCCGGTTCATCCAGTCGGCGCTGGCCAGATAGGTGTCGTGCGCCAGGTCGTTGCGAAAATAGAAAATACGGCTGTGCTCCAGAAAACGTCCTATCACTGAACGTACAGTGATGTTGTCAGATAGTCCCGGCACACCCGGTCGCAGGGCACAAGCGCCACGGACGATGAGATCAATCACAACGCCATCGCTGGAGGCTGCATATAGCGCTCGGATGACCGACTCATCGAGCAACGCGTTCATTTTTGCAATAATGCGGGCCGGTTTTCCTGATTTGGCGATACGTGCTTCGTTGCGTATCGCCTTGATAAGTTGATTCTGGAACGAGAATGGCGCAAGCCAAAGATATTGAAATTTTTTGTGCTTGGTCAAGCTGGTCAGATGGATAAAGACCTCGTTCACTTCCGATGCGATAGTCGGGTTCGCGGTCAATAAGCCGAAGTCGGTATAAAACTTGGTCGTGGTCGGATGATAATTTCCCGTACCTAAATGCGCATAGCAGCGCAACTGATGTCCTATTTCACGACGAATAACCAGCGCCAGCTTGGCGTGGGTCTTTAACCCAACCACACCGTAGACGACCTGTGCACCGGCGCGTTGCAATCGATCTGCCCAGTTAATATTGGCTTCTTCATCGAAGCGTGCCATCAATTCCAGAATCACCGTGACTTCCTTGCCATTTTGTGCGGCGTTAATTAACGCCTCCATCAGGTCCGAATTCATACCGGTGCGGTAAATGGTTTGCTTGATAGCGACGACTGCTGGATCCGCTGCGGCGTCGCGGACAAAATCGATCACGGTCTGGAAGGTCTGGAACGGGTGATGCAGCAAAATATCTTGTTTGCGTAGCGCGGAAAAAATGTCCGGTTGGTTATAGGGCGTTCGTACGTCCGGCAGAAATTGCGGGAAGCGCAGCTCAGGAAAACTGACCAAATCGCCAATTGCCGATAGGCGTGCCAAATTCACTGGCCCGTTCACTTCGTAGAGGCGGGCGTGATGGAGATTAAATTGTTCCAGCAAAAATTTGGATAAATTCGGTGGGCAGTTTTTTGCAACTTCAAGACGCACCGCAGCACCGAATTGACGACTCTGCAATTCACCTTGCAACGCGACGCGCAGGTTTTTCATCTCATCCTCATCGACCCACATATCGCTATCGCGGGTGACCCGGAATTGCGAATAGGCGATGACTTCCCGGCCATTAAATAGATCATCAATATGGGCATGGATGACTGACGACAGCAGACAAAACGATGCGCCGGATTTGGGACTGAGCTCGTCTGGCAATCTGATAATACGAGGCAGCACGCGCGGTGCTTTGACAATTGCAATCGCCGTGCCGCGCCCAAATGCATCCTTACCGGCCAACGCGACAATAAAATTTAAGCTTTTGTTGACGACCTGCGGGAACGGGTGTGCTGGATCCAGCCCGATTGGTGTTAATAGCGGACGCACTTCGCGTTCGAAATAAGCTTTGACCCAAGCGCGTTGGGCTGGATTACGGTCATTGTGGCGCAGTAAATGGACGCCGTGCTCTGATAATAATGGCAATACCTCATCATTCAATACTTCATATTGCCGGGTTACTAATTTATGTGCTTCGACGCTGATTCGATCAAGCGTTGCTTTTAATTGAGGATTGGGCTTGGTGTACTCGCCCTGGTGCGCCAACAAGCTGGCAACCCGGACTTCGAAAAATTCATCCAGGTTGCTACTGGCAATGCATAGGAACTTCAGTCGTTCCAATAAAGGGATGGTATTGTCTTCGGCCTGCGCAAGTACGCGCCAATTGAAATCAATTTGGGACAATTCCCTATCCAGGAATTGCCCGATTTTTTTATCAGTGGCAACTTTATTGATGGCAGAGGAGGGTATTTTTTTGGGGGATTGCATTATCGTTGTTTTAATTTTTCCGCTTGCGTGACCGGCGGCCAGTCCAGGTTTAATCGAACCTTTTTTTGTTGCTTTGGTACTTTTCGATGGGTTCATGGCCGCTCATTTATTACGTTAAAAGATTCTAGTTTTTAATTGTGACAGTAATGTGACAGGCAATTCAGGGAAATATTTTGGGCTCTCCGATCATCAAAAACAATTTTTAAATCAATGACATGTCGCCTAATATGGCGATGTTACATGATCTGATTTGCTCTGCCGTTGTCATCTGGTTGTCATAATTGGCCGGTAGAGTGCCGTGATGTTAACGGAAGCACATATTGCCTCAAATATTGCCTCAACTATTGTATTAAATACTACGGAGTCATCATGTTATTAAGCAAAATAGTAAAACCCTTGTTATTAACAATTAGTGCGGTTGCAGCGATTGCATCGATATCGGTGGCAAGCGCAGAAGATTTGACCGGTGCCGGTGCGACATTTCCGTATCCGATTTATGCCAAGTGGGCCGATGCCTATAAAAAGACAACCGGAAACGGGCTGAATTATCAATCCGTGGGTTCGGGCGCGGGTATTAAACAGATTAAAGGTAAGACAGTAGATTTCGGTGCATCAGATATGCCTCTGAAAGCAGACGAATTAGAAGCAGCAGGTTTAATACAGTTTCCGGCCATTATGGGTGGGCTGGTACCGGTAGTCAATCTGGACGGCATCGCTGCTGGAAAATTGAAACTGACCGGTGATGTAATCGCAGGCATCTATCTCGGCAAAATCACAAAATGGAATGCACCTGAAATTGCTGCACTTAACGCAGACGTAAAATTGCCGGCAACTGATATCACGGTAGTACATCGTTCTGATGGATCAGGTTCAACCTTTCTTTGGACAGATTACCTGTCTAAAGTCAATGCAGAATTCAAAACCACAGTTGGCTCAAGCACAGCTGTGAAATGGCCAGTTGGTCTGGGCGGTAAAGGTAATGAAGGTGTTGCTGCCAGCGTGTTGGGCGTCAAAGGTTCGATTGGTTACGTTGAGTATGCCTACGTTAAGAAAAATAAAATGATCTACGCGCAGATCAAAAACAAGGACGGCAATTTTGTTGAGCCAGGCGATGATTCATTCAAAGCTGCTGCAGCAGGCGCAGATTGGGCAAAGTCACCAGGTTATAACGTGGTGTTGACTAATCAGGCAGGCAAAGGCGCTTGGCCAATTACTGGCGCGTCGTTCATCCTGATGTACAAGCAACAGGCCGATGCTGCTAAAGGTCGCGAAGTATTGAAATTTTTTGACTGGGCTTTCAAAAAATGGTGAAGGCATGGCCACTGATTTGGACTACGTTTCGATGCCTCCTTCGGTGGTTAAGTTAGTGCAGGAAACATGGAAGACTGAAGTGAAAGATGCTTCTGGTAAGGCAATTTGGTAATCCTGTTTGTTGTCTCGATGCTGCCTGTCATTTCCGGGTAAATACATCAGTCAACATCAACATATACTCGGCTTCCTGTTGGTAGGAAGCTGAGGTTTTAGAAACGGTTTTTTATGCTGACAAATTCGCCGCCAGAATTAGAACCTGAGCTGAGCCCGGACCAGATTTTCCATCAGAAGAATGGCGCTCAGACTGAAGTTCCGACTTCGCCAGAAATAGTGACCCTCCCTGCTAGACCTGAAGCTTCCCTGCGCTCACATAAAGCCGGTGACTTTATTTTTCATAAAGTCACATTTTTGTTTGCGTTCAGTGTGCTGGCAGTTTTATTAGGAATCATTGCGTCACTGCTGCATGGATCGTGGCCTGCGTTTAAAGAATTCGGACCCCGTTTCATTACCACAATTGAATGGGATCCGGTCAACGATCAATATGGCGCGTTGATCGCGATCGTCGGAACATTGACTACGTCCTTCATCGCCTTGCTGATCGCGTTTCCAATCAGTTTCGGCATTGCACTGTTTCTCACTGAGATATGTCCGGCCTGGCTGAAGCGCCCGCTCGGCACAGCAGTGGAGTTGTTAGCCGGTGTGCCAAGTATTATTTACGGTATGTGGGGCCTGTTTGTTTTTGCGCCTTTCTTTGCTGAATACGTTCAACCCGAGTTGAAGGAAACATTGGGGGCCTTGCCCGGCATTGGGATATTGTTCCAAGGCCCGACAATCGGGATAGGTATATTGGCGGCCGGGATTATTCTCTCGATTATGATTATTCCATTCATCGCATCGGTTATGCGCGATGTATTCGAAGTCGTGCCGCCGATACTAAAAGAATCGGCATACGGACTTGGTTGCACTAAATGGGAAGTGGTGAGAAAGATTGTTCTCCCGTACACCAAAATCGGTGTGGTGGGTGGCGTGATGTTAGGACTAGGTCGTGCGCTTGGTGAAACCATGGCGATTACATTTTTAATTGGAAATGCCAACAGGCTTTCCTGGTCATTGTTCGCTCCCGGTAATAGTATCGCATCAACGCTGGCCAATGAATTTGCAGAAGCAGATACCCCGTTGCACGTGTCGTCGCTGTTTGCCTTGGGTCTGATTTTATTTGCGATTACCTTTATCGTATTGTCCGCTGCGAAGCTGATGCTATTAGGTTTGAAGAAGAAGGAAGGGCTGCGCTGATGACTCCCGTAAATCCGCCCGTAACGACGCGCCGCGAGCGCAGTGAGACGTCCTTAAATAACGCGGTGTATCGCCGTAGATTGTGGGCGCACAGAGTTGGCATCACCTTGTCGTTTGGCGCCATGCTGATCGGTATATTTTTCCTGCTGTGGATATTGGTGACGCTGTTCATCAAAGGATTCAGTTCGTTGAATATAGGCTTGCTCACGCAGATGACGCCACCACCTGGCGAAGACGGCGGTGGTTTATTTAATGCCATTATTGGCAGTCTGATGATGGTCGGTTTCGCTACGTTGATTTGCACACCCATCGGTATATTGGCCGGTTTATATTTGGCCGAATATGGCGACGATAACTGGTTTGCACAGCTAACCCGGTTTGTGACCGACATCATGTTATCGGCACCGTCTATCGTGATCGGATTGTTCGTCTACGCGTTATACGTTGCCAATACCAACCATTTTTCAGGATGGGCAGGCAGCATCGCGATTTCGTTGATTGCCATTCCTGTCATCGTCAGAACGACCGACAATATGCTGCAACTGGTACCCGGTAGTTTGCGTGAAGCTGCATTTGCGTTGGGTGCACCGCAATGGAAAGTCGCCATTCTGGTACGACTGCGTGCTGTTAAGGCGGGCGTCATTACCGGCGTTCTCCTGGCTGTTGCACGTATTTCGGGTGAAACCGCACCGTTGTTGTTTACGGCGTTAAATAATCAATTTTTTAACGCTGACATGAATAAGCCCATGGCAAATCTCCCGGTAGTGATCTACCAATTTGCGATGAGTCCTTACGACAATTGGCGTTCATTGGCATGGGGTGGGGCATTGATCGTAACGCTGAGCGTTCTGACACTGAACATCATTTCACGCACCGTATTTAGCCAGAAAGTGCAACACTGATTCAGCGTTAACATCGATTTAAAGAGAAATTTTGAGAAAAACACAGGAATAATTCATGCCTACTTCAGCACAATCACTAGCTCATGATTCGTTGCCTTCAGCGATACAAATTACCGGTCTGAATTTTTTCTACGGTGCGACGCAGAGTCTGAAAAATATTAATTTATCGATCAAAGATAAAAAGGTAACAGCATTTATCGGACCATCCGGTTGCGGTAAATCGACCTTGCTGCGTACCTTGAATCGGATGTATGACCTGTATCCGGGGCAGCGTGCCGAAGGGCAGATCGTCTATAACGGCAAAAACGTATTGGATCCGTCGCAGGACATTAATATGCTGCGCGCAAAGATCGGTATGGTGTTTCAGAAACCCACACCGTTTCCGATGTCGATTTACGACAATATCGCATTCGGCGTGCGTCTTTATGAAAATCTGTCAAAAGGCGAGATGAACGAACGCGTCGAATGGGCTTTGCATAAAGCGGCATTGTGGGGTGAAGTTAAAGATAAGTTGAGTAAGAGCGGCTTAAGTTTATCTGGCGGTCAGCAACAGCGTTTGTGTATAGCACGTGGTGTTGCGGTAAAGCCCGATGTGTTGCTGTTGGATGAACCAACCTCAGCGCTTGATCCTATCTCAACTGCCAAAATTGAAGAGTTAATTAACGAATTGAAGCAGGACTATACAATCGCCATCGTCACGCACAATATGCAACAAGCGGCGCGTTGCTCGGATTACACGGCGTATATGTACTTGGGTGAACTGGTAGAAGCGGGCGTGACTGACCAGGTGTTTATGAATCCGGTCAAAAAAGAAACGCAAGACTATATCACCGGACGCTTTGGTTAATTTTTGCTGACAGAATTTGCGGATAGCTTCGCACAGTTTCAATTTATAGATAATTTTTAGGGGTCTGATAATGACTGATGAACATTCTTCCAGGCAGTACGACGCGGATTTGGAAGGCATGCGTTCCAAAGTATTACTGATGGGCGGGTTGGTTGAGAATCAATTTCATGACGCCATCGCCAGCTATCGCGTTGGTAATGTTGAACTGGCATCCAGCGTGATTACTGCTGATGCCAACGTCAATCAACTTGAAATCGATCTCGATGACGCTTGTCGCCATTTGATTTTAAAACGCCAACCGGCGGCGAACGATTTGCGTACCGTGATGGCTACCGTCAAAGTGATTACCGATCTGGAGCGCATCGGCGACGAGAGTTCCAAGATCGCGCGTATTGCGCAGAGTAAGGAAGTGCATCGCGGCGCGTTGATTTTTAACGATTACGACGCAATCCGTAGTCTGGCATCGCAGGTCGGTAATATGCTGCACGACTCGTTGGATTCTCTGGCGCGCCTGGATCATAAACAAGCGATCAAACTCATTGCTAAAGATACGTTGATTGATCAGGATTTTCGCGCTGTGATGCGCAATCTGATTACCTACATGATGGAAGACCCGCGCACGATCTCAGCGGCACTCGACGCAATGTGGGTAGCTAAAGCGATAGAACGCATTGGCGACCACGCAAAAAATATTGCGGAACATGTGATTTTCATCGTTGAGGGCAAAGATATACGCCATAGCGATTACGCGGAAACGCACTCTGAATAATCTGGTTTCGGGCCAGCTAATACGGAAAAATAAGGACGAGAATGAGCTTAGATAAGACCACGATATTGATTGTGGAAGACGAACCAGCGATTGTTGAATTGGTGAGCTTTACACTACGGGCTGCCGGTTGGGAGACCTATGCAGTCAACAATACCGCTGACGCGTGGGCGTTTATATCGCGCCGTATGCCGCATCTGGTCTTGCTGGATTGGATGTTGCCTGATCAAAGCGGCATTCGTCTGTTGTCCAAAATTCGCTCAGACCGGCAATTTAATCCGCTGCCTATCATTATGCTGACGGCGAAGAGCATGGAGGAAGATAAAATCGCCGGGCTCGACCATGGAGCTGACGATTACATCACCAAACCTTTTTCCCCGCGCGAATTAACCGCCCGGATTAAAACAGTGTTGCGCCGTAAAGCGCCGGAACACGGGCAGGGCGTCTTGTCTGCCGGCCCTATCGTTCTCGATCCTGTCAGTTGTTCTGTGACGTTGAATGAGCAGCGTGTTGATATTGGCCATGCCGAATTTAAGCTCCTTAAATTCTTCCTTGCACATCCAGATCGCGTATTTTCACGCAGTCAGTTATTGGATAAAGTGTGGGGTGATCACGTGGTGATTGAAGAGCGCACAGTCGACGTGCATGTGCTGCGATTGCGGAAGGTGTTGAAAACCTCGGAGTCGCTGATTAAGACGGTTCGCAGTGTGGGTTATATGCTGTCCGAAAAATAAACGAATACAAACGGCTGTAATAAAGGGTAGTGACGAAAAAAAGGTGCGTTTGCAATCAGCCACGCACCTTTTTATTTCAACTCGAAAGAACGAATGAATCCAAGAATTACGTTTTGGGTGCCAGCAATGTTACGAATGATGCTGGTTTTGCTGGGTGCATTAATCGTCGGCTACTTTGCTGGCGAGTTGTGGGCCGCCATATCGGTTGGCGTTGGGCTGACAGTGCTCATATTTTTGCAATTGCACTACCTGTTCCGTTTGTCGATGTGGCTGGACAAACCTGAGAGTCACCGGCTCCCAGATGGATGGGGTGCATGGACTGAGATTTTCTCGCGCCTATATCGCATGCGCCGTGAGGACGAAAAAAACCAGGTTGAGCTGTCGGAGTGGCTTGCGCGCTTTCGACAGGCAATGACCTTGTTGCCAGACGGTGTCGTCATTATGGATGATGTGCTATTTTTGGAGTGGTGCAATCCGGTGGCCGAGCAACATCTGGGACTCAATCTCGGCAAAGATAAAAATATGCGTATCACCAATCTGATCCGCAGCCCTGAGTTCATGGATTACATCATTTTGGGCCGGTTCGATAAGCCGTTGACGGTGACGCATCGTGAACGTAAATTAATTCTGCACATCATCAAATTCGAAAACCGCCGCCAGATTCTGGTGACGCATGACGTCACCGAGAATGAACGTATCGACCGCATGCGACGTGACTTCATCGCCAATGCTTCCCACGAATTGCGCACGCCACTGACCGTCATTAACGGCTTTTTGGAAATCAACGCGATGCAGCCTGATATGGACAGTAAGACCCGCGCCGGGCATATTAAATTAATGACCGAACAAGGCCATCGTATGCAAGGTCTGGTCGAAGATATGCTGACACTGACGCGGTTGGAATCAGTTGATTTCCCGTTGCGACTTGAGCGCATCCACATGACCAACTTGTTAGAACAGATTGTCTCCGAGATGCATGGTTTGTCGGTTGGTAAGCATCAGGTCTTGCTGATCAACGACGGGCCAGACCTGATGGGCAGCCTGGATGAACTGCGCAGCGCATTCACCAATCTGGCATCCAACGCTGTGCGTTATACGCCGGTAGGTGGCAACATTACGATAAGCTGGACCAATAACGCTGAGGGGCCGATTTTCAAGGTGCAGGATAGTGGTATCGGAATCAGCGCAGAACATATTTCGCGCTTGACGGAACGCTTTTATCGCGTCGATAAGAGCCGTTCGCGTGAAACCCAGGGCACAGGGTTGGGGCTGGCAATTGTGAAACACGTGGTGCTACGTCACAAAGCTCAGCTTGCCATCGAATCTGCTGAAGGGACGGGCAGTAATTTTTCGATTCAATTTCCTGCGTCCAGCGCAGTCGTGGATTTCTGAGTGCAGGTAAAGCACGATCAGTACGTTATTGCTAAAAAATCTTTACATTAGAATCATTCAAAACCGCTTATGATAGCGCTGCACAATTTTTTGTGAAGTGGCTCGTCAGGTAATGTACGGTATTTCAATTTAAACGCCGCACATTCATCATTTTCGTTTCGCTCCCCTTTATTTTAATTGCAAGCAATGCGAATTTAATTACAATGATTGTTGTCATTAGGGAACCTGTGTCTCTGGCAATTTTCGTTGGGGAATTGCGACGCCATCTTTAAGATGATGGATGCAATAAAATTGCTGCAAAACGGCATCACGACGATAAGGTCATTCTGTGATTTTCGTCGTTCGTGATTAAAACTAAACGAGACAAAACATTCCTAAAACATCATTATGAAAAAACCCTTCTATAAAGTTCTCTATATCCAGGTTCTGATTGCGATTTCCTGCGGCGTGCTGATCGGCGTATTTAAACCAGAGTGGGGCGTCGAACTCAATCCATTGGGCGCGGGATTTATTAAACTCATTACGATGATTATTTCGCCGGTCATCTTCTGCACGGTGGTGAGCGGCATCGCAGGCATGGAAGATATTAAAAAGGTCGGCCGCGTCGGAGGTAAAGCGCTAATTTATTTTGAAGTTGTTTCGTCGTTTGCGCTGATCATCGGATTAATCGTCGCCAATGTCATCCGCCCAGGCGACGGATTTAATGCTAATCCGGCGACGTTGGATACGAGTGCTATCGCGCAATTCACAACTAAAGCACATATGCCAACGACGACTGAGTTCATTATGGACATCATTCCGCACACGTTTTTCGGCGCGTTTACGGAAGGCAAGATTTTGCAGGTTTTGTTAATCGCGATTCTGTTCGGGTTTTCTATTTCGACTTTGGGTGAAAAAGGACGTCCGGTATTGAATTTGATTGATGACATTTCCCGGGTAATTTTTTCGATCGTGAACAAAGTCATGCGTGTCGCGCCAATTGGCGCCTTCGGTGCGATGGCATTCACGATTGGTAAATACGGTATCAATTCATTGGTGCCGCTTGCGAAATTGATGGGGTCGTTTTATATGACCAGTGCGATTTTTGTCTTTGTAGTTTTAGGAATCATTGCAAAGTTAACGGGATTCTCGATCTGGCGTTTTCTGATCTACATCAAGGAAGAGCTGCTGATCGTGTTGGGCACCAGCTCGTCAGAGAGTGCGTTGCCATCGTTAATGGAAAAGCTAACTAAAGCCGGCTGCGGTAAGCCAGTGGTAGGATTGGTTGTGCCTACTGGTTATTCATTTAACCTGGATGGAACCAATATCTACATGACAATGGCAGCGCTCTTTATTGCGCAGGCAACCAATACCGAAGTGACCTTGATGCAGCAATTAACCATTCTTGGCGTCGCTATGCTAACGTCAAAAGGTGCTTCCGGCATCACCGGTGCTGGATTCATCACGTTGGGAGCGACGTTGGCGGTCGTCCCGACTATTCCTGTTGCAGGCATGGCGCTGATCCTGGGTATCGATAAGTTTATGAGTGAATGTCGTGCATTGACCAATTTTGTTGGCAACGGCGTCGCGACGATAGTCGTATCAAAATGGGAGAATGAACTGGATATGACGAAATTGAATGCTGCGTTGAAGAACGACGCGCAATAAAGTTCCAAAATGAGTGGGCAATAGATCGCTCAATCAATTTTATGGATACTGGCCAGGCTAGTCCAACTTTCATCGCGAATGTGACTGCACAATGAAAATAACATTGAAATGGAAAGTGATTGTAGCTTGTATTTTTTTAGAAATACTGATGCTCGCAGTAATTGCTGCAATCAACTTTCAGATGATCAATGGATATCTGGATCAAATCGCTGTCGAGCGTCTCGAACAGTTGAAATCTTGCCTGGCGACGCAGTTTTCGCAGAGTACTGCGGCGCTGCGGGCAGGGGATGTTAATACGATTATCAGCAAATGTCAGGCCGATGACAACGCAATTTATTTTGTTTTGTTCGATGCTCATGATCACGTTGCTGTCGTCAAGAATTGGCCGGCTCAGACCTTGTCTGGTGAAACTACGATAGCCGACGTCATCGCATCGACGGAAAAATTTTCCAGAGAAACCCCCAATTTCTACAAAACTATCTACGTTAACTCGCCGGAGGTCTCCCATCTTCTGTACGGCGGCATTTCATACTATAAACCACGAGCCCAGCGAGATCTGCTTGAGAAAGCATTCTTCCTGTCGTTGATCTCGATCATGGTCAGTGTTGTGTTAGGCCTGTTATTGATGGAGTGGTTAAGTCGCCATCTGAAGAAGTTGGAAAAGGCCGCAAATCAAATTTTGCATGGTAACTATGATGTGTCGATTGACTATGTCGGAAACGACGAAATCGGGCGAGTCGGATTTGCCATTAACCTTGTTACGTCAACGTTAAAAAATGAAATCCAACTGTTAAGAAAAAGCGAGGAGAGCGAACGCCAGACAGCCAACCGCATGCTAAAAGTGATCGATGCGGTGCCCGATTTCATGCTGTTAAGCCGAGTCTCCGACGCCTTCATTATTTATGCCAACGCCGGTGTCGAAAACATGACCGGCCACGCATATAGCGATCTGATCGGAAAAACAGTTGACGATGTTGCTCTGGGCATTACCAGGGAGCAGCGTGATGACTGGCAGCGTCATCTGGCAAAGACCGGTGCGATGACCAACTATGAAACCATCATCAAACATAAAAACGGCAGCATGATTAATGTGTTGGTCTCGGCGTCGCTGCTTGAGATCGACAATGCCGCTCATTTGTTGATTATCTGCCGCGATATTACTGATCGAAAATTAGTTGAAGCGGCAGTAGCGCATGCGAATCGGCAGCTGAATTATTTGTTGGATGCGGCGTCTGAGATTGCGATTATTTCAACTGACGTTAAAGGCATCGTGCAAATGTTTAATCGCGGCGCTGAAAAAATGCTGGGCTATCGCGCCAGAGAACAAATCGGCAATCCAATGCCATTTGAAATTCATGATCAAAATGAATTGTATCAACGTAGCCTGGATTTAACCCGGCACTACGGGCGTGACGTCAAGATGAATGAGGTTCTGACGATTACGCCTGCGAAAATGGGATCTGAAACCAGGAACTGGACCTATATCTGTAAGAATGGCCAGCGACTCAGCGTGTCGCTAACCGTAACGCGCGTTCAGGACAGCGCTGGAAAAATTGTTGGGTTTCTCGGCATTGCACGCGACATTACGCTGCAATTACTGGCGGAAAAAGCATTGCAGGAATTGAATTATCAATTGGAGCAACGCGTGGAAGAACGAACAGCGGAGCTAGCGGAGACAAATAACAATCTCGCCAACACCATGCACAACCTTCAGCTGGCGCAAGCAGAGCTGGTACGTTCCGAAAAACTCACGGCGTTAGGCGATATCGTGGCGGTTGTCGCGCATGAGATCAATACACCTATCGGCAATTGCCTGACTGTGGCGACCACCTTGCGTGACCGCAGCACAGAACTGTTTGACGAAATAGAGCAAGGCACGATACGCCGCTCCAGCCTGAGCCGCTACATGGAAGACAGCAAGAACGGGATGGATATCCTGATTCGCGGCTTACATCGCTCCAGCGAGTTGGTGAGTAACTTTAAACAGGTTGCCGTAGACCAGACTAGCGAGCAACGGCGCGTCTTCAGGTTAGATAAGGTGATTAACGAAGTCGTGGCGCTGATGTTGCCGATGCTACGTAAGACACCTTATAAATTGGGCATCTCAATTCCTGAAGAAATCGACATGGATAGTTTCCCAGGGCCGATAGAACAAATTATTACTAATCTCATTAATAACAGTATTTTGCACGCCTTCGACGAGAATCAACCGGGCAATATGATACTAAAGGCGGAGAGGCAAGAAGGCCAGGTCCGAATAGAATTCTCAGATGACGGCAGAGGAATTCCTGAACACCATCTCAATCGTATTTTTGATCCATTCTTTACGACGAAATTGGGACGCGGCGGGACCGGGCTCGGCTTGAACATTGTCCACAATATTGTGAAAAAAATGTTGGGTGGGCAAATTGAAGTGAGTAGTGAAGCGGGCAATGGCACGCATTTTGTGATCGTATTGCCATTGCTTGCCCCGACCAATCCGATAGACAGGAGGTAGATAAGCGCCCATGCGATCGCCCGACGCGAGTTTGCGACCACGTCCAACGTTGGATTGCACGATTTATTTGCGTCTGGTGAAATAAGTTATAACCTGAATAGAGCAAGTCCGATTCACGTAACAGAAAAACAAATATTAAAAATTACGCCTTTATATCGGGAGACTTAGCATGAAGGTAATGTGTTGGTTATCGATCGTTCTATTAACGTCGGCTTGTACTACTACCCCCATTTTTGCTCCCCCGCCAGACGTTACAACGCTGTTTCACGACGATCTCTTTAAGCCTGCTTCGATCCACATCGATCCCGACGATGCCTTGGCCATAACTCCCGCCATGGAGGAATACGCTCAGACCAAACTCCGTTTTTCACCAGGAAGAGTCGACACAGAAGACAGGAGAGTTGCGCTGGTATCTGCCATGTACAAAAAAGGTGAATTGAAACTGGATTACGATGCAACGCAAACGCTAACTGCGGCGCAAGCATTCGAATCGAAACGGGGAAACTGCCTGTCATTGGTGTTGTTGACTGCGGTGATGGCCAAGCAAGTTGGATTGCCCATGCATTTTCAGTCAGTTATTGGTACAACCGATTGGCAAAAATCCGATTATTTTTTTATGTCTGTCGGCCACGTTAACCTGGCTCTGGAATCGATTCCCAATCAGTTTGAATTGCATACATTCAGTCCTTATTCTGTGGTGGTTGATTTCTTACCGCCCGACAAAGCATATGTCTTGGACACAATCGAGATAAGCGAGCAAACAGTGCTGGCGATGTTCGCGAACAACCGGGCGGTCGAGACGATGATTCAGGGGAATGTAGATGACGCCTACTGGTGGGCAAGGGCCGCAATTTTGGAAGATCAAAAATACGTCAATGCGTACTTGACATTGGGTGTTATTTACCGCTCGTTGCATCGTTCGGACTACGCCGAAAGTGTGCTGGAGGCGATTGCAAAATACGAGCCCAACAACACGACGATGCTAACCAACCAGATTTTGGTATTGCGGGATTTGGACCGGAACGCCGAAGCCAACGCGTTGGTAATCAAATTAGCGAATCTCGATTCGAACCCACCTTGGGATTATTATTTGAGGGCGCAAAACGAATACGCGGCTGGGCACTACGAGGTAGCCAGGCATTTATACGAAAAAGAGATTGCACGTGATCCCGAGCACCATGAGATTGAGTATGGACTGGCACAGTGTTACGCAAAATTGAATGATATTCCGCGTGCCATCAGACATTTGAAACGCGCGATTGAGTTGAGTCAATCCGGCCGAAATCGGGCGTTTTATCAATCCAGACTAGAAATGCTCACGACTGCCGGCGGGATGTAATTGCATGTTTCGTCGTGGAGCACCACAAACGAAAACGGGCGCATTGCAATTTGCATTGCGCCCGTTTTACCGCGAAAAAAAGTTAAATCTCGAAGCTGATACCCTGAGCCAGCGGTAATGAATGACTATAGTTGATCGTATTGGTCGAACGACGCATATAGGCTTTCCAGGCATCCGATCCTGATTCGCGACCACCTCCAGTATCTTTCTCACCGCCAAACGCCCCACCAATTTCCGCACCGGATGGGCCGATATTGACGTTGGCGATACCGCAATCGCTTCCGCTATCGCACATGAATTTCTCAGCTTCGCGTACGTCGGTCGTGAAAATTGAAGACGACAAACCTTGCGGCACTTCGTTATTCCATGCAATCGCCTGATCCAGATCGTTGTAGCGCACGATGTACAGAATCGGCGCAAAAGTTTCGTGATGCATCGATTTGGTCTGTGTTGGCATCTCTACCAGAGCTGGATGCACATAGTAGCCGTCGCCATCTACTTGGGCGCGCTCGCCACCAAATACCACACCTTGTTCGGATTTCGCGGTAGTTAGTGCTGCTTGCATTGCGGAGTAAGCCTGGGCGTCGATCAGCGGGCCGATCAAGGTGGTTTTTTCCATCGGATTACCGATAGGCAGACCGCTGTAGATTTTTTTCAGACGCGGCACGATGGCATCATAAATACTGTCGTGTACAAATAAGCGACGCAGTGTCGTGCAGCGCTGACCTGCCGTTCCCACTGCCGAGAACGTAATTGCGCGCAACGCCATTTCAACGTCAGCACTTGGCGCAACGATCATCGCATTATTGCCACCCAATTCCAGAATTGTGCGCGCTAAACGCGTGGCGCAACGTTGTGCCACGTCACGACCCATGCGCGTACTGCCCGTTGCGCTGACCACCGGTACCCGACGATCTTCTACCATCGCGATACCTGCATCGCTATTGCCGATAATGAGTTCAGCAAGTCCCGCAGGCGCATCTGTACCGAAACGCGCTACGGCTTTCATAAACAAACTGTGTACAGCGATTGCTGTGAGTGGTGTTTTTTCAGACGGCTTCCAAACCACGCTGTTACCGCAAACGAATGCCAATGCGGCATTCCAAGCCCATACCGCAACCGGAAAGTTAAACGCCGAAATGACACCGACTACACCAACGGGATGCCATTGCTCCATCATGCGATGACCAGGGCGTTCGGACGCGATAGTCAGGCCGTATAACTGGCGTGATAAACCAACGGCGAAGTCGCAGATGTCGATCATTTCCTGTACTTCGCCCAAGCCTTCCTGCAAAATTTTGCCGGCTTCCAGCGTGACTAAATTACCCAGTGCTACTTTGTGGGTACGCAATTCTTCACCGAATAAACGCACTAGTTCACCACGGCGCGGCGCCGGTACTTCGCGCCATTGCAAATGCGCAGCGTGCGCGAAACCGATTTTGGACGAAACGTCGCTCGGATTGTCTGCACGCAGACTTGCCATGTTTTGGCCGTTGATCGGCGAGATACTGTGTATCTGGTTTCCTGCGTAGGACGACAGGTCGACGCCTAACTCTTTCAGAACGTTTTGGATGTTATTCATCTGGGACCACCGTAATTGGATTTAAGGATAATGTGGGTTGTATCGGTAGAAAGGACTTCGCGCGGACGGTGCCGCGCGAACTCATTGACACAAATCAGCTACACGAATTAGACAGCGTAGTACTGACCGAAGCGGTTAGCCAGGAAATCAGCCAGCGTAGCCTGTTCCTGACGCACCATACCGCTTTGTGGCAGTTTACCCTGGACCAGCATATCCACCATAGCGCAAATGCCTGAAGCAGTCGTTAATTGGATCGCCGACAATAAATGACCATTTACTTTTTGACTATAAATTTTCTTGGCGTACGATTCTTGTTCCAGACGACCGTCACGCAGACCGCAGACGCTCACAAACACCAGTACCACGTCCTGTTTCGTAATTGGAATCGCTGTTTCCATTACTTCTTTCAGAATTGGGCGGCGATCTAACTGACCCAATTGCAGGTCGCGCACCAGCATTTTGATGATGTCGCGGTGACCAGGATAGCGCACGGTCTTGTAGTTCAGATTTTCTACTTTGCCGGCCAGGCTTTCGCACAATGTGCCCAGGCCGCCGGATGTATTGAATGCCTCATAGTCGATACCGTCGAGCGAGAAGTGCTCAACTTCTTCCAGCGGCATCGTTTCGCGCAACTGACCATCAACGATGGCTTCGCAAGGATTGCAATATTCATTGATCAGACCGTCGGTACTCCAGGTCAAATTGTATTTCAACGCATTGTTCGGGTAGATCGGCAATGCACCCACGCGCATGCTGACATCGCGCAACGTATCAAAACGTTTTGCGACGTCGTTCGCAACGATGGAGATAAAGCCTGGTGCCAGGCCGCACTGAGGAATAAATGCTGTTTCTGCATTTTCTGCCAGTTGCTTCACTACGCGTGTGCTTTCGACGTCTTCCGTCAGATCGAAGTAATGCGATTTTGCCTGCTTGGCAGCCGCAGCGATAATCGGCGTCAGGAAATACGGGCAAGCTGACATCGTTACCTGATGTCCCTTGATGATCTCAGTCACAGCGTGTTTATCCGACAAATCGACTTTGACGCAGGTTGTGTTTGGAAATCCGATTTTAGTCACGTAATCCAGACGATCTGCATCGCGATCGGCAACGGTGATCTGGTAGTCACCAGTGTGCGACAACAGATTTAAAATTGCGTCGCCGATTTTGCCTGCGCCTAACAAGATAAGTTTGGTTTTCATGACGGATCTCCTGGAATTGGGTGGATTTTTATAAATTCAGCGCATGCACGCACACGGCAGCACCTGATCTGACCAGCAGTGTAGAGGGCTTTTATGTCAGATAATAGAGAACAAATTAGTGTCAATATGATGTTGTGCGCTACAATATGACGATTAATTAGTTTAATTTGAGTGCAACGGGACTGTTATGAAGCCGAATCTGGATAAAGTGGATAATCAAATACTCGCGCTGCTGATGGACAACGCACGCTTGCCTGTTACGCTGATTGCAAAAAAAATCGGCATGGCCCGTACGACCGTCATAGCGCGGATTGCTGCATTGGAGAAGAGTGGCATTATTGCCGGCTACGGCGTGCGGCTGGATCAAACGCTCTTTCAGTCAGGGGTACGCGCCTATGTAGGGATGTCAATTGAACCGCGCAGTGCAGCGGCGCTGGTGAAGCTGTTGCAGCAATGGCCGGAAGTGGAAACGCTGTACGCGGTGAGCGGGGTGATTGACTACATGATGACGTTACGATGTACCAGCACCGAGGACCTCGATAAATTGCTGGATCAGATCGGTGATTTGGAAGGGGTTCGGCAGACGTCCACATCCGTCATATTGAGCAAACGTATAGATCGCAGCGCACTAAGTTCGGGAACAAGCAACTAATCAATTTCAGACGCGATATTTTTTCTTGCGTTCGGCCGTGTGCGCCCACCAAGGTAGCTCCGGCCCACCTTCCATATAGCGCACCACTGCAATCATCATGTCCAGCACGCATGGATCCTGGCGCTGACCCTGGACTTCACATAATCGCTGGTAGAGCACAAACGGATCCTTTCCCGGCAATTGGTCCGCGCGCTCAATTCCGATCAAGCGAAGATCAGCAGCAGTCGCTTTGCCGACATTGGGCAGATCTTCCAGTTTTTTGATATGAGTTCGATCAATGGGTGATTTCATAGCCCAAGTTAGCCTTAAGCAGATTCAAATGACTGAAATTGTAGCGCAGCCAGCTTGGCATAAATCCCACCTTGCGCCACCAGACTTGCATGCGTACCCGTCTCAACGATTTGCCCATGCTCCATCACCAGAATACGGTCGGCGCGTTGTACCGTAGCCAGACGATGCGCAATAACCAGCGTCGTACGGCCCTGCATCGCAGTTTCCAACGCGCCCTGCACCAGGCGTTCCGATTCTGCATCCAACGCGCTGGTCGCTTCGTCCAGCAACAGCAACGCAGGATTTTTTAGCAGCGCGCGGGCAATTGAAATACGTTGACGCTGACCTCCCGACAACCGGACGCCACGGTCGCCCAGATAGGATTGATACCCGTCCGGCAGTCGTTCAATAAACTCGTGTGCTGCGGCCATTTTGGCAGCGGCAATGACTTCTGCGTCGCTTGCGTCTATCCGCCCGTAGCGTATGTTTTCCATGGCATCCGCAGAAAATATGACCGTATCCTGCGGAACAATGCCGATTGCGCCACGTAGCGTTTTCAGGCTCAGGTCACGAATATCTGTACCGTCCAATAATATTTGCCCTTGCTGCGGGTCGTAAAAACGCAGCAATAATTGAAATAACGTTGTTTTGCCTGCGCCGGAAGAACCTACTACCGCGACGGTTTCGCCAGGCTTGACCTGGATGGATAAATGCGACAGCGCGGCATGATCGGGACGGGAAGGGTAGTGGAACAGGATGTCATTTAACGAAAGCGCCGCACCGTTGGATGAACGAGGCGCCAGTGGTCTGGGCTGCGCAGGTTCCTGAATGCTGCTGTTCGCCGCCAACAACTCCATCAGGCGTTCGGTGGCACCAGCAGCGCGTTGTGCGTCACCCATCACTTCGGACAGTGCACCGACAGCCCCCGCAACGATCGTCGCATACAAGATAAATTGGCTGAGCTCGCCACCGCTCATGGTTTTATCCATCACTGCGTGTGCACCCAACCAAAGTACGAAAACAATCGCACCGAACACCAGTAGTATCGCAACGACTGTCAATAATGAGCGTGCCCGAATACGGCGCATTGCTGTGCCAAATGCGTTTTCCACCGAAAGTTTGAAACGCTGCGCTTCATGTTTTTCCTGCGTGTAGGACTGCACGATGGGCATCGCATTCAAGATTTCTCCAGCGAGCGCAGACGCATCAGCAATCCGGTCCTGCGAATCGCGCGACAGCGTGCGCACCCGACGTCCAAATAAAACAATCGGCAATACGACAAACGCAAGCGCCAGAATAATAATCGAGGACAATTTTGGACTGGTGATAAACAACATCACAAGGCCGCCCAAAAAAAGTAATGTATTGCGTAGCGCCATCGAGATGCTGGTGCCGACCATGGTTTGGATTAATGTGGTGTCGGTGGTCAGGCGTGACAACACTTCTCCGGAGCGTGTGGTTTCAAAAAATTCCGGGCTTTGCAAAATCACGTGTTCGTAGACTGCGCTGCGTAAATCAGCAGTGACACGCTCACCCAACAGCGAGACCATATAAAACCGCGCTGCAGTCGCTACCGCCAACACGCAGGCAACGCCAAACAACGCGAGGAAGGTTGCGTCGACATGCTGGATGCTGCCTTGTCCGCTAAAGCCCAGATCAATCATTTGTCTGAATGCGTAAGGGATCGTCAGCGTAGCAGTTGCTGCGACGATCAGTGCCAGGCCAGCCAGGTAAAATTTATTTTTGTAGGGAGTTAAAAAAGGTAACAACCCTTTTAAGGTTTTAATACTGCTGGGAGATTTCATGGAGAGTATTGGTGAATGAAATAGACAAAATTAATTTGCGCAAATTGTACGGTAGAACGATTCGTTCTGCATTGATAACTATCGGACGGGAAAGATGAAACGAGGGAATTAAAAGAAAAGATGCAAATATAGCTATTAAAGCGGCAGATATTGAACCTGATTACGCCCTTTTTGTTTGGCCGCATACAGAGCCAGATCGGTGTTTTTCAGGAAGGTGACCTGGTCGACCATCATCCCTGGCAGACAGCTTGACACGCCGACGCTGACCGTCAGGTGCGCAGAGATCATTGAATGGACATGAGCGATTTTTAACTCATGCACTGCTTGTCGCACATTCTCTGCAATGCTTTGCGCAATCGCAGCTGTAGAGTTCGGTAGCATCACAATAAATTCTTCGCCACCGTAACGGGCCGCCAGGTCGGAACCGCGCTGCAATTTGCTTTTGATGCAGTTTGCCACTGCGATGATGGCACTGTCACCGGCAGGGTGTCCGTAGTGGTCGTTGTAGTTTTTAAAGTAATCGATGTCCAGCATCAACAGCGACAAAGTGGAATTTTGTCGTTGTGTTTGCAAGAGTTGGGTCGTGTAGTGACTGTCAAAATAACGGCGGTTGTACAAGCCCGTGAGCGGATCAGTCGTTGCGTCTTTTTTGTGTAGTTCGGAGTGATCACGCAGCATTTTTTCGCGTTTGATCGAGGTACTGGAGTCGGTCACTTGAATCAGGCAGGTTAAGTCACCCCGTGGTTGCTTGATTGGGCTGAGAATAATGGATTGTGAAATCCGTTCACCAGCGCTGGTGAACAGTGGTAGCGGAAATTTATGCAGTGCGTTAGAAAGTACGATCGGCAATTTGGTGCTTAGCGCGCGATTGACCGCGGCGATAAATGGTTTCGGGAGTGCTTCCGGGAACACATCGACCAGTTGTTTGTTGAGTGCCCGATGCGCTGATATGCCACTGTATTTTGCGATCCAGTCATTCCACAGTAATACGTTGCAGCGCTGATCGAGCAAAATCAACCCGATATTAAGCGCGTCAAACAGCGATTGCCATTCCCATGGATTATTCTGTCCGGCGATTGCAGTGTCCTTATTCATATCTTATTCAGGAACGCCTCTATTTGCGTGCGGAGCATGTTTAATGACGAGGAGCTGAACAGGAAAATCAGCCGGCCATTAACCTGGCGTCGTTCGATGACCAGATCAATGTGCAGAATCATGACGTACTGCAGATCATCAGTCCCGACGATGCTGCGTATGACTTCGTCTGAATTGCAGACAGTATAGCTGGGTAACGAACTCTCCAGCTGTATTGCCAGCATATCCGCCATCGCAGACAGGCACGCATTCAAAATGATATTACCCAATTCGCACATCGCCTCCTGTTCAAATTCTGCTAGCTCTTCGATGCTGATGTGTGACCCCATCATGTCGCGCATGATCTCCAGCGCACTGTCTTCGGTAAACAACAACGAAGCTTCTGCACAGAACGCGCCGCTGAATTGTTGTCGTACTACACCGAGTTGGGATTGATCGAGCGACAAAACTTTGGCGTCCAGTTCCGAAGATTTGCGGAATTCAACGGCGGGAACCGAGAGCATTACTTCTTCAGAAACGATTTCGCTTAGCGAGGCTGCGGCACGCCCGGCACCTATATTAAAAACTTCAGTGAGCGCGTCGAGATGAAGGTCGGATAGCTTATCCACCGGCACCCTTAAAGAATCCGATCGCCTGCGCGACTGATTTCTCTGTGACCGGTTTGGCGACAAAATGTGCACCTAATTCGGCGGCCCGTGAACGCAGGCATTCTTGTATGTTCGCCGAAAATATCGCGATGCGCATGGCAGGGAATTTTTCCAGTATCTGTTCTGCCGCAACAATGCCCAGAGTCCCTGGCATATTGATATCCATCGTGCAGAAATCATAGCGTTGTTGTTCCACTAATTTTATGGCTTCGTCGCCGGAAGTCGCCTCGGAAATTTGCCAGTCAGGGTTTTTGTCCAATACGAAGGCACGAATCATCATTCTGGAGACCCGACTATCGTCGACGATCAAAAGTGAAGTGGGATCGCTGTTTTCGGTGGTCATAGGGCCCCTGAATTGATGGAAATCTAGTTGGTTGACACTGCGTCCATGCGACGAAGGGCGCACAGGCGTGTTTCAAGTATTGTCCATTTCAGACGGATATTCCAGTTGAATTTAAAGCCTAATTTTCTTTCAATTTGCGCCAGAGCGAAGTGCGACTCATACCGAGATGTGCCGCCGCTGCCGCACGATTTCCCTTGAATCGCTGCACGACAGTATGTAGATGCTGTTTTGATATCACCTCATCTTCGATGATCGGCGTTGTCGTTTGTTTATCGTTCAGTAGCTGATTTGCTGGTGGGTGCGGCAGGCTCAGTTCTGGCATGGCATGCACGAGCAAGCTACGCGTCAGCGCTTGCAATGGCTCTGCAAGCAAAAACAGAGCAAGACGTTCACACACGTTACGTAATTCGCGGACGTTACCCGGCCAGTCGTAGGCCGCCAATAAATCGCCGCAAGCCACTACTTCCGCGTGCAAATTGGCGTGCGGTCTGACACCTAAATTTGCCAGCGCATTTTTTAAACACCATTCGGTGAGATTGACTACGTCATCAAGCCGTTGACGTAAGCTCGGCAATTCCAGATGCAGGACCGCCAGACGATAATACAAGTCGCGACGAAATTGGGATTGCTGGATTTTTTCCTTGAGGTTGCAGTGGGTCGCGCTGATGATGCGAACATCTACCGGGATAGGGCGCGTTGCACCAACTCGCACCACCTGACGCTCTTCGAGCACGCGCAACAGCCGCGTCTGCAACGCGACCGGCATTTCGCCAATTTCATCCAGAAATAACGTGCCGCGGTGTGCAGTCTCGATCAAGCCCGCATGACCTCCACGGCGCGCGCCAGTAAACGCGCTGTCCTGGTAGCCGAACAGTTCTGCCTCCAGCAATGATTCAGCAATCGCACCGCAATTCACCGCCACAAATGGCGCACGGGCGCGACTGCTGGCCTGATGAATCGCCTGCGCCGCCAGCTCTTTGCCCGTGCCGGTTTCGCCTTGTATTAAGACGCTGGCATGCGAGCGGGCGAATAGCGTCACCGTGTGGCGGACCTGTTGCATCAGTTCAGAGTCGCCGCGCAAATTATCGACGCCATGGCGCGCACGCAAGGTATCGCGACTGGTTAGTACCGGACCGGCATCCAGTCGTGTAAATTTGGCGATTTCCAGTGCATCGTTAAACGCCTGGCGGATTGAATTGGATGAATACAGAAACACGCCCGTCAGTCCGGCCTCATCAGCCAGGTCAGAGACCAGGCCTGCACCAACTATCGCCTGGATTCCTTTCGACTTCATTTCGTTAATCTGTCCGCGCGCATCCTCTTCCGTCGTATAGGTGCGCTGAACAAGCTCGAACCCAAACGTGTTTTTAAATTCGACCAGCTCCGGCATGGTTTGCTGATAGGTGATGATGCCGATGGCGGGGCTGATCTGACGTGCCCGCGCTAACGCCTGCATGACGTCAAAGCCACTCGCTTTGGCGATGATGACGGGAACGGGCAAGCGGCTTTTGAGATATGCCGCGTTCGACCCCGCGGCGATAATGGCGTCGCAACGCTCGTTCTGCATACGCTCGCGCAGGACTTTAACCGCTTCCTCGAATCCGAGATGAATGGGTTCAACGTGCGCGACGTCGGCATATTCCAGCATGATGTCGCGGAATAAATCGAACAAGCGCGAGATCGATACGGTCCAGATAATTGGTTTATCAGTGGGAGTCATGTTTCATGGCGTTCAATTCTGTTTCAATAACGTTTCATAATTTCTGTGCTGAAACGAATTATGCAACATTTCCTCCTGATTAACCAGTTTTTCGCTGAAGTGGCGCGACGGTTTGGTTTCTAACTGATTGATTTTAAAAAATGTTTCCAAAAAATTAAACAGGTTGGCACGATGCTTGCGATGCCACCCGCATATTTTCATTTTCAGGAGTTGAGTATGGGTCACCATTCTGCAGGAGCCGCGTTTCGTCTGGCGGTACAGGAAGAGTCACCGTTACAGGTGATCGGCGCGATTAATGCGAATCATGCATTGCTGGCAAAGCGGGCCGGCTATCGGGCAATTTATTTGTCGGGTGGCGGCGTTGCGGCTGGATCGCTCGGTCTGCCTGATTTGGGGATTTCGAATCTGGACGACGTGTTAACCGACGTCCGCCGGATTACCGATGTGTGCGATTTGCCGTTATTAGTAGATATCGATACCGGTTTTGGCGCGTCCGCGTTCAACGTCGCGCGTACGGTTAAGTCGATGATCAAATTCGGCGCAGCAGCGGTACATATGGAAGATCAGGTCGGCGCAAAACGATGTGGTCATCGTCCGAACAAGGAAATCGTCAGCACACAGGAAATGGTCGATCGGATCAAGGCGGCAGTTGACGCGCGGACCGACCCGGAATTTGTCATCATGGCCCGTACCGATGCACTGGCAGTAGAGGGTCTCGATGCGGCGCTGGATCGGGCGCGTGCCTATGTGGAAGCGGGCGCTGATATGGTTTTTCCGGAAGCTATTACCAAACTCGATATGTATCAATTGTTCGTCAATCAACTGCGCGTTCCGATACTTGCGAATATCACCGAATTTGGCTCGACTCCGCTGTACACCGTAGATGAATTGAAATCGGCAGGCGTGGGCATTGTGCTGTATCCCTTGTCGGCATTCCGCGCAATGAATAAAGCGGCAGAAAATGTGTACAACGCGATCCGTCGTGACGGCACGCAAAAAAATGTCGTTGATACGATGCAGACCCGTATGGAGTTATACGACCGGATTAATTATCACAGCTTCGAACAAAAACTAGACGCACTCTTCGCACAACAAAGGGACCAAAAATGACTGAACCAGTTAGCACATTCAAACCAAAAAAATCCGTTGCCCTGTCGGGTGTTGCCGCCGGCAATACAGCACTCTGTACGGTAGGTAAAACCGGAAACGATCTGCACTATCGCGGCTACGATATTTTAGATGTCGCTACGACCTGCGAGTTTGAAGAAATCGCGCATTTGCTGGTGCACGGAAAATTACCGACGCAATCTGAACTGTTTGCGTACAAAAATAAACTGAAATCGTTGCGCGGCTTGCCAGCACAGTTAAAAGCTGCGTTGGAATGTCTGCCAGCGTCCGCGCACCCTATGGACGTGATGCGCACCGGTGTTTCCACATTGGGATGCCTGCTGCCGGAAAAAGATGATCACAACTTACCAGGTGCACGCGACATTGCCGATCAATTGATGGCGTCGTTCGGATCGATGCTGCTGTACTGGTATCACTACAGTCATAACGGTCGTCGCATTGAAGTAGAAACTGACGACGATTCGATCGGCGGACATTTCCTGCATCTGTTGCACGGCAAAGCGCCGAGCGCAGACTGGGTGAGTGCGATGCATACCTCCTTGATTCTGTACGCAGAACACGAATTCAACGCGTCAACTTTTGCCGCTCGCGTGGTCGCTGGAACTGGCTCTGATATTTTTTCTGCTATCACTGGTGCGATCGGCGCATTGCGCGGTCCGAAACATGGTGGTGCTAATGAAGTGGCCTTTGAAATCCAAAAACGCTACGACAATCCGGACGAAGCAGAAGCCGACATCAAAAAGCGTGTTGAAAATAAAGAGGTGGTCATCGGCTTTGGTCATCCGGTGTACACCATTTCTGATCCGCGCAATAAAGTGATTAAAGAGGTCGCCAAAAAATTGTCCCAGCAAGCAGGTTCGACCAAGATGTTTGACATCGCTGATCGTCTGGAAGCAGTGATGTGGGATGTGAAAAAAATGTTCCCGAATCTGGATTGGTTTTCGGCGGTGTCGTATCACATGATGAATGTACCGACCGCGATGTTTACGCCGCTGTTCGTCATTTCGCGTACTTCAGGTTGGGCGGCCCACATTATCGAGCAGCGCGTGGATAACAAGATTATTCGACCTAGCGCCAATTACGTTGGTCCGGAAGATTTGAAATTTGTACCGATCAAAGATCGTCGTTAATTATTTTTGCATTGCTACTATTTGAACGAGTAAATCATGAACACTGCATTCCGCAAAAAACTGCCTGGCACCGCGCTGGATTTTTTCGATACCCGCGCTGCCGTTGATGCCATCAGCCCAGGTGCCTACGACAAATTGCCGTACACATCACGTGTGCTGGCAGAAAACTTGGTACGCCGTTGCGATCCGGCGACGCTGACCGATTCGCTGAAACAATTTATCGAACGCAAACGAGATCTGGATTTTCCGTGGTTTCCAGCGCGCGTGGTGTGTCACGACATCCTGGGACAGACTGCGTTGGTCGATTTGGCGGGATTGCGTGACGCGATTGCTGCCCAGGGCGGTGACCCAGCGCGGGTCAATCCAGTGGTGCCGACGCAACTGGTCGTGGACCATTCGCTGGCAGTGGAATGTGGTGGTTTTGATCCGGATGCGTTTGAAAAAAATCGCCAGATTGAAGATCGACGTAATGAAGATCGTTTCGACTTTATTAACTGGACCAAAAAAGCGTTTCAGAACGTTGATGTAATCCCGCCAGGCAACGGCATTCTGCATCAAATTAATCTGGAACGCATGTCGCCAGTCATTCAGGTTCAGGATGGTGTTGCGTATCCAGATACCCTGGTTGGCACAGACAGCCATACGCCCATGGTCGACGCGCTCGGCGTGATTGCCATCGGGGTCGGTGGCCTGGAAGCGGAAAGTGTCATGCTGGGACGTGCTTCATGGATGCGTTTGCCCGACATCGTTGGTGTTGAACTGACCGGGCAGATTCAAGCCGGTATTACCGCAACCGATACAGTGCTGGCATTGACCGAATTTTTACGCAAGCAAAAAGTCGTCTCGACCTATCTGGAATTTTACGGCGAAGGCGCTTCCAAATTGACTCTGGGCGACCGCGCGACGATTTCCAATATGGCGCCGGAGTTTGGTGCGACTGCTGCGATGTTTTATATCGATCAACAAACCATTACTTACCTCAAGTTGACCGGACGTGAAGATGCGTTGGTCGATCTGGTGGAGAAGTACTCCAGACACACTGGGTTGTGGGCAGATAGCCTTAAACACGCTGAATATGAACGCGTCTTGACGTTTGATTTATCGACCGTCGTGCGTACCATCGCAGGCCCTTCTAATCCGCACAATCGCGTACCCACATCGGAACTGGCTGCGCGGGGAATCAGCGGTAAAGTAGAAAACGAAAACGGAAAAATGCCGGATGGCGCAGTCATCATTGCTGCCATTACCAGCTGCACCAATACCAATAATCCGCGCAATATGATTGCCGCAGGTTTGATCGCCCGAAATGCCAATGCGCGTGGCTTAACGCGCAAGCCTTGGGTAAAAAGTTCACTCGCGCCTGGCTCAAAAACAGTCACGCTGTATCTGGAGCAAGCTGATCTGATGAAGGAACTGGAGCAGTTGGGTTTTGGTGTCGTTGGCTATGCCTGCACCTCATGCAATGGTATGAGCGGCGCGCTTGATCCGGTGATCCAGAAAGAGGTGATAGAGCGCGATCTGTATGCGACAGCGGTGTTATCTGGAAATCGCAATTTCGATGGCCGCATCCACCCTTATGCGAAGCAGGCATTTCTGGCGTCGCCTCCGCTGGTGGTTGCCTACGCGATTGCAGGCACAATTCGATTTGATATTGAAAAAGATGTACTCGGAATCGATGCTGCTGGTCGTCCGGTGACATTAAAAGACATTTGGCCGTCGGATGAAGAAATCGATGCGGTCATCGCTGCCAATGTCAAACCTGAACAATTCCGGAAAGTCTATATTCCGATGTTCGCCCGTCACGATGATCATAGCGAGGCAGTCAGTCCGTTGTACGACTGGCGTCCCAATACAACCTATATTCGCAGACCACCGTATTGGGAAGGCGCGTTGGCAGGCGAGCGTAGTTTGCGTGGCATGCTCCCACTGGCGATTCTGGGCGATAACATCACGACCGATCATCTGTCACCGTCCAATGCCATCATGCTGGACAGTGCCGCAGGCGCATATCTTGCAAAAATGGGATTGCCGGAAGAGGATTTCAATTCCTATGCAACGCACCGTGGCGATCATCTGACGGCGCAACGAGCAACCTTTGCCAATCCGACGCTGAAAAACGAAATGGTGCAGGAAAACGGAAAAGTTAAAGCCGGGTCACTGGCGCGCGTAGAACCTGAAGGACAGGTGATGCGGATGTGGGAAGCGATAGAAACCTATATGGAACGCAAACAGCCGTTGATCATTGTCGCAGGCGCGGATTATGGTCAGGGATCGTCTCGCGATTGGGCTGCCAAAGGCGTGCGGTTGGCTGGTGTCGAAGCGATTGTTGCGGAAGGATTCGAGCGCATTCATCGGACGAACCTGGTTGGCATGGGCGTGTTGCCGCTGGAGTTTTTACCTGGCGTAAATCGCCTGACACTCAAGCTCGACGGCACCGAAACGTTTGATGTAACCGGCGAACGAACACCGCGTGCAACGCTGCATCTGGTCATACATAGAAAGACAGGCGAACGACTGGATGTGCCAGTACTATGTCGCCTCGATACCGCTGAAGAAGTGTCGATTTATGAAGCGGGAGGCGTGTTGCAGCGATTTGCCCAGGACTTTTTGGCAAGCGCCAGTGTTGCTTAACGGAGTCGCCATGTCCCACCAACCTCAAATAAAAATTCCCGCCACCTACCTGCGTGGCGGAACCAGCAAAGGCGTGTTTTTCCGGCTGCAAGATTTACCGCCGTCTGCGCAAATCGCCGGGGCAGCACGCGATGCCTTGCTGCAGCGCGTGATTGGCAGTCCCGACCCCTATGGCAAGCAGATTGATGGCATGGGCGGCGCTACGTCCAGTACCAGCAAAACGGTGATTGTGTCGGCCAGCGCCAGACCGGATCACGATGTTGATTATTTATTCGGCCAGGTGGCAATCGACAAACCCTTCGTCGATTGGAGCGGCAACTGCGGCAATCTGTCAGCGGCTGTCGGTCCGTTTGCCATTCAGAGCGGATTGATTGACGTCAGTTCTCAACTGAACGATGGTACTGGCATGGCGCGCGTGCGCATCTGGCAGGCCAATATCAATAAAACGATCATTGCCCACGTGCCGATGAATCACGGTCAGGTACAGGAAACCGGAGACTTTGAACTCGATGGCGTGACGTTTCCCGCAGCGGAAGTTCAACTTGAGTTTATTGACCCTGCCGCCGAAGATGGTGATGGCGGTGGCGCGATGTTCCCAACCGGGAATCTGATCGATGATCTGGAAGTGCCAGGTATTGGAACGCTAAAGGCCACCCTGATTAACGCTGGCATCCCGACCATTTTCATCAACGCGGCGGATATAGGCTATACCGGCTGTGAACTCCAGGATGCGATCAACAGCGACACCAGAGCGTTAGCTAAATTTGAATTGATCCGTGCCCACGGCGCATTGCGTATGGGACTCATCAAACATCTGGACGATGCACAGCAACGTCAACATACGCCCAAGGTCGCGTTTGTGGCAGCTCCAGCTGACTATCTTTCTTCCAGCGGCAAGCAAATAGCGGGAGGCGAAATCGATTTGCTGGTACGTGCAATGTCAATGGGTAAATTACATCACGCAATGATGGGGACAGCTGCCGTAGCAATTGGTGCAGCAGCGGCAATACCAGGTACGTTGGTCAGTGTTGCCGCGGGAGGAGCGCGCGAAGTAGTGCGTTTCGGTCATCCATCGGGTACGTTACGGGTTGGGGCAGCGGCGAATCAGGACCGTGCTACAGGTGCATGGACTGTTACTAAAGCTGTCATGAGTCGGAGTGCGCGGATTTTGATGGAAGGGGCAGTACGAATTCCTGGTGACGCGTTCTGATCGGAATTAGCTGGCACAAAAAAAAACTGCGGGAGCATGACGCCCCCGCAGTTTTTTTTTGCTTGCAGCGGTTTAACGATAACCGTGGTAGTACACAGGGCCGCCGTAATAACCTCTGGCCGGGACAACGATGCATCCACTTAAGCTGACGACTGTAACGATTGCAACGAGTGCCAGTACTACTCTGCGAACTAATTTTGTTGATTTCACGATCGTTCTCCCGGTTGCGCAACTATGTTCAGATGTTTTTTAGCTTAACGATAAGCATGGTAATAAACTGGGCCACCGTAATATCCACGGGCAGGTACAACAACGCATCCACTCAGGGCTGACACGGCTACCACAGCAACAAGTGCCATTACGATGCGGCGGGCTAATTTACCTGGTTTCATGATTTTTCCCTCGGTTGTGAATTGGTATGAGCATAAAACGACCGCATCCAGTTGACGGATGACAAGCGTTACAATCGATTACAAGCTTTAGAGTTCGGAAAACAAGGGACAACAGTGGATAAGTAGCGGCTTATGCGCTGTGTTGCGGGTGTGCGGTGTTTTCCAGCAGGAGGATCAGTGTGTTGGTTTTCTGAAAATTCTCCATCCGTCCAATGTGTCTGGATGTCTCGACTATGGTCAGCCCAGCTTGCCCTGCCAATTCACGTAAATATTTTTCCGAATGCGCATACCGATTGGACGAAGTCAGCGCGTACAGTGCGGTGCCAATTTCGGCTTCCTCTACTGAAAAACAAAACAATCCCCGCTCTGTCAGCGCGGTTTTGGCTGCATAGAATATTGATTGCAGATCTCCGAGGTACACGAGCACATCTGCTGCGACAATTAAATCAATCTTGCGCGTGGCACGCTGTAAGAAATCAGTGATGTCAGCACAAATTAATTGATCGTACAGGTTGCGTTTTGCGGCCTGATCTAACATTTTTTGTGACAGATCTATCCCGGTCAGGGACGCAGAGTAGGGACGCAAATAACTGCCACACAATCCAGTTCCGCAACCCAGGTCCAGCGTCACTAACTGGTTACCATGCCGGTATTGTCCGACCAGTTTCGCCAGGTACCCTGGCGTTTCATACTCAAGAACTTCCACCAAATGCTGATCGAAATGATCCGCATATTGATCAAATAACTCTTTAACATAGTCTGGTGGGGGCGCTGGCGGCGGATTTCCGACGCCGACTCCAGCGAGCGCGAAATTTACTTGCACAGCATCAGCACCGAATTCCAGAGCAGCTTGATAGGCTGCAATCGCTTCAGCATTTTTTTGAATCAGGCGCAATGTGTTCGCGAGATAAAAATACGCATTGGCATAGCGCGGTTGAGTTCGAATCGCTTCTTCAAAACTTTGAATTGCATCTTCGTAGCGTGTAAGCCGATTGAACGAAATACCGCGGTTGAACCAGGCTTTCGCGTAATCCGGTCGCAGCGACAGAGAGTGCTCAAAGTCACTAACGGCACGCTCATGCAACTGCATACTTTGCCACGCATTACCGCGAGCAAACCAGGTTTCAGGGTCGGCTGGTTTAATTTGTATCGCACGATCGAAGCACTGTACTGATGCTTCAAATTGCCCTGCATCCTGCAAAACCAGACCCGCATTGAAATAGGCTTCCGCATAATTTGGCGCATAGGCCAGCGCGTTTTGAAACGACTGTAACGCATCCTCCATCCTGCCCAATTTTTTCAAGGCGTTACCTAGATTGTTATGCGCGATAGCGTAGTCAGGTCGTAATTCGATCGCCTGCAAATAGCTATTCATTGCCATTTCAGGCTCCAGATTGTCCTGAAACGCCGTACCCAGATTACAAAATGCGCTGGCATGATTGAGATTGAACTTGCCGCCCAATGTAGCAATCGCGTGTTGGATCATCGCAATGGCTTCAGGCGCATTGCCACGCTGCCTGGCGATCACGCCGGAAAAATGCATGGCTTCGAAATTATCGGGTTGCTTCAATAACACCTGCTGATACTGTCGGCTGGCGTCGTCCAGTTTTCCCGCCTGGTGTAAAGCGACGGCTTCTTGTAGCAATGCCTGAACGGAGGGCGTTGTTGTTTTATTCATTGCGTTGGTTCGTGATAGTTTGATCGGGATCAAGCCCCGGGAATAAGAAAGCGTTGAATATAGGCGCAGAGCTTGTAAATTAAAAATAAAACCTAATCTGTGGGAAATTGAAAATCAGGAGTATTCCATGCGTTTTGACAAACTAACCACAAAATTACAGGCGGTGCTCGCGAATGCCCAGTCGCTCGCCGTGCGCCACGACAATGCTTACATCGAACCCGTGCATATCTTACAGGCTATGCTGGAGGACGATGATATGGCGGCAAATTCATTGTTGCAACGTGCCGGTGTCAATGTGGCGGCATTAACCTCGTCGTTAACTACGGCAATCGGCCGCATTGCCAAAGTTTCCGGCAATGGCGGTGAAGTGCAGCTGAGTCGCGAATCGTCATCGCTGTTTAACCTCGCTGAAAAAGAATCGCAAAAACGTGGCGATCAGTTTCTGGCATCCGAAATGGTCTTGCTGGCGTTGTGCGATGACAAATCCGACGCAGGACAACTGGCGCGCCAGCACGGTCTGAACCGGGTCGCGCTCGATGCGGCGATTCAGGCAGTGCGCGGCGGCGCCAGCGTTGACGCACCCGAATCGGAAGATCAGCGCGAAGCCTTGAAAAAATACACAGTCGATATGACTGCACTGGCGCGCAAAGGTAAGCTTGATCCGGTAATCGGTCGCGATGATGAGATTCGCCGCACGATTCAAATTCTGCAACGCCGCAGCAAAAACAATCCGGTTCTGATCGGGGAACCAGGCGTAGGCAAAACCGCCATCGTAGAAGGTCTGGCGCAACGGATCGTGAATGGCGAAGTGCCGGACAGTCTGAAATCCAAACGAGTGTTGTCGCTAGACATGGCGTCGCTCCTGGCTGGGGCGAAATATCGTGGCGAATTCGAAGAGCGCCTGAAATCGGTGCTAAAGGAAATTGCTCTGGATGAGGGGCAGACCATCGTCTTTATTGATGAGCTTCACACGATGGTCGGTGCAGGGAAAGCTGAAGGTGCAATCGATGCAGGCAATATGCTGAAGCCAGCTCTGGCGCGCGGCGAATTGCATTGCGTAGGCGCGACCACGCTGGACGAATATCGCAAATACGTCGAAAAGGATGCTGCGTTGGAGCGTCGCTTCCAGAAGGTATTGGTCGATGAACCAAGCGTTGAGGCAACGATTGCGATCTTGCGCGGCCTGCAGGAAAAGTATGAAGTCCATCATGGCGTGGATATTACCGACCCGGCCATTATCGCGGCGGCTGAACTATCACATCGCTACATCACAGATCGCTTTTTGCCGGATAAGGCGATTGATCTCATCGACGAAGCTGCGTCGAAAATTAAAATTGAAATCGATTCGCGTCCCGAGGTAATGGATAAGCTGGATCGCCGCACCATCCAACTCAAAATTGAACGCGAAGCGATTAAGAAAGAAAAAGACGAAGGTTCGATTAAACGCCTCGCCTTGCTGAATGAAGAAATCGGCAAGCTGGAGCGTGAGTATGCCGATCTGGAAGAAATCTGGAAAGCCGAAAAGGCATTGGTCCAAGGCACAACCCATATCAAAGAAGAGATCGAAAAAATTCGTCTCCAGATGGAAGAGGCGCGCCGGAAAGGTGACTGGCAGGCGATGTCGGAACTTCAGTATGGCAAATTGCCGGAGCTTGAAGCGCAGCTGAAACAGGCCGATAAGAATGATGCCGCGCTGGAGGGTGGCAAACCCGCGAAGTTGCGTTTGTTACGCACTCAGGTCGGCGCGGAAGAAATCGCCGAAGTTGTCTCGCGCGCTACCGGTATTCCTGTGTCGCGGATGATGACGGGAGAACGCGAAAAATTAATTCACATGGAGGAGCGGTTGCACCAACGTTTGATCGGCCAGGACGAGGCCGTTGTCGCGGTGTCTGATGCCATCCGCCGTTCACGTGCCGGACTCAGCGACACCAGTCGTCCCTACGGTTCCTTCCTGTTTTTAGGACCGACCGGCGTCGGTAAAACTGAACTCTGCAAAGCACTCGCGGGATTTTTGTTTGACAGTGAAGACGCGCTGATTCGCATCGATATGAGCGAATTTATGGAAAAGCATTCCGTATCACGTCTGATTGGCGCGCCACCCGGCTACGTTGGCTATGAAGAGGGCGGATATCTGACCGAAGCCGTGCGGCGCAAACCGTATTCGGTAATTTTGCTGGATGAAGTCGAGAAAGCGCATCACGACGTATTCAACGTCTTGCTGCAAGTGCTCGACGACGGGCGTATGACCGATGGTCAGGGGCGCACAGTCGACTTCAAAAATACGGTCATCGTAATGACGTCGAACCTCGGGTCACATCGGATACAGGCGATGGAAGACAGCGAACCGTCGGTAGTGAAGATGGCTGTGATGGCGGAGGTTCGCGAACATTTCCGGCCCGAGTTTATTAATCGTATCGACGAGATCGTGGTGTTCCATGCGCTGGACGCGAAAAATATCGGCGCGATTGCCAAATTGCAGTTGGGTATTTTGCAGGGCCGTCTGGCGAAACTGGAAATCGGTTTGCAAGTCAGTATGGACGCATTGGCAAAGATTGCCGAAGCAGGGTTCGATCCGATTTATGGGGCCAGACCGCTGAAACGTGCAATACAGCAGATGATAGAAAATCCGCTGTCCAGGTTGCTGCTGGAAGGGAAATACGGACCGAAGCAGGAAGTGCAAGTCGGCGTCAAAGACGGGCAAATTGTGTTTGAATAAGTTGTGGTTGGAAAGTGTGACTGCCTGCAGTTAGGGCGCACACTTTCCATGCCGATATACAGTGTTAATCTAAATGCAATCTAGCGCCGATGAATTTTCATAATCTGTTGCTGTTCACGCTGCCAATCCCGATTTTTTTCAGTTTCGCGCTTGTCGTATTGTTTCTTTCCTTTCGCCAAACCAATCTGCAGTTTTACCCGCCCACCTTTGTAGTGCATGTTGAGCGGCATCAGCGTATAGCCTGAACGCTCGACTTTGCCAATCAATTTGTTGATCTCAGCTTTATTCAACAAAAGCTTTCGGGTGCGAAGTGCTTCCGGACTGATATGCGTTGATGCGGTCGGCAGTGCGCCGATATGCGCGCCAAACAGAAATATCTCGCCCTGTTTGACGATGACATAGGCTTCCTTCAACTGCACACGACCGGCGCGAATTGCTTTGACTTCCCATCCCTGTAGTACGACACCAGCTTCAAACTGTTCTTCGATAAAGTAGTCGTGGAAGGCTTTTTTATTGTCGGCAATGCTCATATACAACTTAGTCAGGTAAAATTTCGGGTCGGGGAAAATCCCTTGCCCAAATAAAATGGTTAAAAAATATGGCGGTAGTGCAAAAATCAGTTTTGGTCGGTTACAGCGCCGAACAAATGTTCGCTTTAGTCGATGCGGTAGAAGAATATCCTCAATTTTTGCCCTGGTGCGGCGGCGTCGAAGTAAAGCAGCGCAGTGAATCCGGACTGGTAGCCACCGTGAATATTAATTTTCATGGCGTGCATCAAAGCTTCACTACCGAAAATACGAATACCCCGCCGACCCAAATGAAGATGAAATTGATTTCAGGGCCTTTTAAGCATCTGGACGGCACCTGGATATTCAAACCGTTGCGAGAGAATGCCTGCAAAGTGGAATTTGATTTGCACTACGAATTTTCAAGCAAGATTCTAGAGCATTTGATCGGACCTGTGTTCAGTAAAATCGCCAACAGTTTCGTGGATGCATTTTGCCAGCGTGCCGACCATGTCTATGGAAAATGACGACCTGATCAGTGTTGAGGTTTGCTATATAACGCCACAGGTGCAGTTTCACAAAACCTTGTTGGTGCCCGAAGGCAGCACAATTCAGACGGCGATTCTGTCCAGCGGACTACTTAACGTCTGTACCGAATTGGACATGAACACGCTGAGAGTCGGAATATATTCCCGTTTGAAAACGTTGGACACGGGATTGAAGGCGCAGGATCGGGTTGAAGTGTATCGCCCGTTGCACGTCGACCCGATGGCCGCGCGACGCGCAAGGGCGCAAAAAAACAAAAAAAACAGTCCTGACGACTAATTGCAATCGCTCAATTTTTGATTTACATCATTCAGTTGTTGGGCCCGGGCGTCATCCGATAAAAAACTACGGTTACCATTCGCGTCGGTTTGCGAAACGCGCTGGCCGCTATCCAACGCCGCTTTGTACTCGCTGGCGCGCTTGCAGTTATCCGCTTTAATGGCTGCATTTTTTGCGTCGGTTTCCGCTTTCTTATCTTTTAGTGCGGCCTCGTCGTGACGCTTTTTATAGGCGAGCTCTTTGTCTGCTAATGTTTCGGGTTGTTTAGCCGTTTTTGACGCGTCTCCATCAATGTCCGGTAGCGAGTCCTGGGCATCTACGGTTCTTCCGGAATATTTGAGGATTTTGCTTTTAGGGACGCTCGCCGGTGGCGGTTGATCCGAAAACTGTTTGTTGCCTTTTTCGTCGATCCATACATAGGGAGTCTGGGCAAACGCAGTTGCGCTGATGATAAACATGGCTGCTATCAGGGCAGGTATCCGAAGAAATGAATTTTTCATAATAGTCATCTAACAGTTTTGGGGACAATCCCGGGTGGAGGAACGGAGCCCGGCTTCTGGCCGGCTCGGAGTATTCTGTCAGTTTAGCTTGCTAACAGGTTGAATTATTTCAAAATATAACTAAAATTCCTAAAAGCAACAAGACGGCAAGTGTGGTTTTCTGTATAATTCGCTTTTGCGCCTATAGGAAATACTATGCGTCTCCTCCAAAAAGCACTGACTTTCGATGATGTGCTGTTAGTTCCAGCTTATTCTGACATTCTCCCCAAAGAGACCAACCTCACCACGAATCTGACCAGAAATATCCGGTTAAACATACCGCTATTGTCGGCAGCGATGGATACCGTTACTGAAGCACGCCTGGCGATTGCGGTGGCTCAGGAGGGGGGTATCGGCATTATTCATAAAAACCTGACCCCAAAAGAGCAAGCTGCTGAAGTGGCCAAGGTGAAACGTTTCGAGTCGGGCGTGTTGCGCGATCCGATTACGATTCCACCTGACATGACCATACGCGAAGTGTTGGCGCTATCAGCGCAGCACGGCGTTAGCGGATTTCCGGTGGTCGAAGGCAAAGTGGTGGTGGGCATTATCACCAACCGCGATTTACGCTTCGAGCGCGATCTCGATGCAAAAGTCAGCGATAAGATGACCCCCCGCGCGAAATTGGTTTACGTCGATGAAGAAGCCGATGTCGTCGAAGCGAAACGTCTCATGAACAAGCACCGCCTCGAACGTGTTCTGGTGGTGAATTCCGATTTTGAATTGCGTGGCTTGATCACTGTAAAAGACATACAGAAGTCCACCGAACACCCCTCCGCATCCAAAGATACCCAAGGCAAATTGCGCGTTGGCGCTGCTGTTGGTGTCGGCCCAGACAATGATGAGCGCGTTGAACTGCTGGTGAAAGCTGGTGTGGACGTGATTGTTGTGGACACGGCGCACGGGCATTCCAAAGGCGTTCTGGACCGCATACGCTGGGTCAAAAAACACTTTCCGCAAGTTGACGTCATCGGCGGCAATATCGCCACGGCTGCGGCTGCGTTGGCCATGGTGGAAGCAGGCGCCGATGGTGTAAAAGTCGGTATTGGTCCTGGTTCGATCTGTACCACTCGTATCGTTGCCGGTGTCGGTGTACCCCAAATTACCGCAATCTCCAATGTCGCTGCTGCGTTAAAAGGCACGGGCGTTCCGTGCATCGCCGATGGCGGCGTGCGCTACTCCGGCGACGTGTCCAAGGCATTAGCGGCTGGCGCATCTACCGTCATGATGGGCAGTTTATTTGCCGGTACGGACGAAGCGCCAGGTGAAGTCATTCTGTATCAAGGTCGTAGCTATAAATCCTATCGCGGCATGGGCAGCCTTGGTGCGATGGCGGCCGGTTCGGCGGACCGTTACTTCCAGGAAGATGCCAGCACCGAAAAAATGGTGCCGGAAGGGATTGAAGGGCGCGTCGCCTATAAAGGTAGCGTGCTGGCGATCTTGTTCCAGTTAGTCGGCGGCGTAAAGCAATCGATGGGCTATTGCGGCTGTGCGACGATTGAAGACTTGCACAATAAAGCTGAATTCGTAGAAATTACTTCGGCTGGTATGCGCGAATCACATGTGCATGACGTCCAAATCACCAAAGAAGCACCGAATTACCGATCTGAATAATTTCCGGATAAATCCAGAATCAGTCCCTACAGCGGCGGAGCCCCAATGAAGACACCGGTCGTACCAGGCAATACGAATGTTTCTCCCACCACGGGTATGGGTAGTTTTTCGATCTCTGCGCAGGAGGATCGTATCCTGCGCATTGAACGAATCGCGATCCGGTTATTCGGCGTGGCGAATTGTATAGTCAGTTTCGGTCAGGTAGCGGCACGATTCGGTAAAGGTGAACGTTCGATGGCGGCGTTGGAAGCCGCGTTTTGTGACTCGATTCCGTTCCCACACGATCCGCTGATTGTGAACGATGCGCGCAACGATCCTAAAACATCGGCGAATCCCTGGGTCGTAGGACCGCCGTACATTCGTTTCTATGCGGCGCAACCGTTGATGGACAATAAGACCGTAGTCGGTGCGATTTTTCTGATCGATTACTCTGCACGTCAATATCAGGAAGAAGATTCATTTCTGTTGAGCGACCTGGCTGGCCTGGTTGAGCAGGAATTACAACTTGATGCGGTTCAAATGGCGCACGATGAGCTGGTCAAACAGAATCGGTCGCTACGCCGCGAAAGTATGATTGATCCGACATTCGGAACATGGAATCGCGCCGCAATTGTCCGTTCGCTGGAAATTGAAGTGTTGCGTTGCAAAGCGGCGGGCAAACCGATGTCGCTGGCGATGGTGACAGTTGACAACTACGCGCAGTTGAAAAATGAATTTGGATTGCATGCGTCGGAATCGATACTCATGCGCATGGTAAGTCGGATACGTTCCTGCATACGCCCATTTGACGCACTGGGTCGCTATGGATCGGAAGAATTTCTGGTGGTGTTGCCGGGTGCATCCAACATAGTGATTCAGGCCGTGACAGAGCGCGTGCGCAATACCGTGATGGCGCATTCGGAAACCATCAACGATAAATCGATGGCCGTCACGGTGTCGATTGGTACGGTTTCAACGGATACCTTCCCTGATTCAAATCCTGACGCATTAATGACGCTGGTTGAGCAAGCACTGCATCAGGCGAAAAAGATGGGTGACAATCATTTCGTTCACGCGTCACCGTAACAGATGCGTCGGCACTTCGCGGCCTGACGCACAAAGAATTTAATCATCAAGCTGTATTTAACAGGTTAGTTTATTCCATGCATTCCAAAATTCTCATCCTTGATTTCGGTTCCCAGGTCACCCAACTCATCGCGCGTCGTGTTCGCGATGCGGGCGTTTTTTCTGAAGTTTATCCTTATGATGTCAGCGACGAATTTATTCGTGCGTACGGCGCAGCTGGCGTGATTCTGTCGGGCGGTCCGAATAGTGTAATCGACGACGAAACACCCAGAGCACCGCAAGCAGTATTTGAATTAGGCGTACCGGTTCTGGGTATTTGCTATGGCATGCAGACGATGGCCGCGCAACTGGGTGGCAAGGTAGAAAACGGCAAAATTCGCGAATTTGGTTATGCGGAAGTGCGAGCACGTGGTCACACTAATCTGCTCAAAGATATCGCAGATTTCAAGACGCCAGAAGGTCACGGCATGCTGAAAGTGTGGATGAGTCATGGCGACAAAGTCATCGACATGCCACCAGGATTTAAGCTACTGGCCTCGACGGACAATTGCCCGATAGCCGGCATGGCCGACGAAGATCGTCGTTTTTACGCCGTGCAGTTCCACCCTGAAGTGACGCATACGGTGCAAGGTGGTGCCATTCTGGGACGATTCGTGCACGAAATCTGCGGCTGCAAATCTGACTGGAATATGCCGGATTATATTAATGAGGCAGTCGCTGCGATACGTGCTCAGGTTGGATCGGATGATGTGATTTTAGGATTGTCCGGCGGCGTTGATAGCAGCGTCGCTGCTGCCCTAATCCATCGCGCGATTGGCGATCAACTGACGTGCGTGTTCGTCGATCACGGCTTGCTGCGCCTGGACGAAGGCAAAATGGTGATGGATATGTTTGCCAATAACCTCGGCGTAAAAGTAATCCACGTTGATGCATCCAAGCAGTTTATGTCGCATCTGGCAGGGGTAACCGATCCGGAGCAGAAACGCAAAATCATCGGACGCGAATTTGTCGAGGTATTCCAGGTTGAATCCGCGAAAATCAAAAACGCGAAATGGCTGGCCCAGGGAACGATTTATCCTGACGTCATCGAGAGTGCAGGTAAAGGCAAAAAAGGGCACACCATCAAGAGCCACCACAATGTGGGTGGATTGCCAGACACGTTGCATTTGAAGCTGCTGGAGCCGTTACGCGAATTATTTAAAGATGAGGTGCGCAAGCTTGGCGTGGCGTTAGGCTTACCTGAAGCGATGGTGTACCGCCATCCATTCCCGGGCCCTGGTCTTGGCGTGCGCATCCTGGGTGAAGTGAAACAGGAATTTGCCGATTTACTCAGAAGAGCCGATGCCATTTTTATTGAAGAACTGCGCAATACCAAAGTAGATAGCACGGATCAGAACTGGTATCAGGCTACCAGCCAGGCATTTGCGGTTTTCCTGCCGGTTAAATCGGTTGGCGTGATGGGCGATGGCAGAACTTACGAATACGTGGTCGCTTTGCGCGCAGTGCAAACACAGGATTTCATGACCGCGCACTGGGCGCATCTGCCGCATGAACTGCTGGGTAAAGTGTCGAATCGGATTATCAATGAAGTGCGCGGTATCAATCGGGTGGTGTACGACATCTCTGGCAAGCCGCCGGCGACCATTGAGTGGGAGTGAGTTTATTTTCTAAATTATTGATTTCATTGGATTTGTGGATGCCATTGATGATGTTGGCGACATTATCAATGGCATTTTTTGTGGCATGCGGTGAACGCTCAAGCAGACGCGTTGCGGATACCATGTCAGGTCAAAGTGAATGTCAGTGCCGGAACTTTCGTTCGGCTGGTGTCCCACCACCTGAAGATATGGAATAGTAGCTGATCCAACCGAAAAACATACAGCCGATATCAAAATAATTTATCCTTAGAGAACAAAAACCATATGCGATTAATGTCTTTTTCTTTGCTAATGACGCTTGCTGCATTGCTAAATAATGTTGCAGCAGCAACCGATCCTAAGAACTTAGACTTGAGTAAGGCATGGTTTAAACCAAATGCGACTGTAAGTACCGACGGTATTTGCGACGACTTGCAATCAGATGTCGAAAAATATTTTCAAACATCTGGTGAATGGAGTTCATATCAATTTAAGGGCAATAAACGCAATCATCTTGAAGCGATAAAAACGCCATATCAAGACAATGATAAAAGCATGGAAGCAGATGGGAGCGATTGGAGAAAATTCAAAATCAAAAACTCAAAAGGCGAACAATTATTTGTTGATTTTCAGTTGATTCCTGGCTGTGGTGGGGCGTGCGAAGGCGAAGCATTTTTAGTTTCAGATATTCCATTTCAAAATTTAGACTTTAATAATCCAAATGAAAAACGGTTTGCATCAACGCCCAATGCGACTAGTTGGACGCTCTATAAAGGAGCTAAAGATATGCATTATGTTATGGGTATGGTTGATAATCATATCCAATTCTATAAAGTTACTTCACCGAAAAAATGGCGACTAACTTGTGAAATTTCTGTCACACCCGAAAATCTTAAGGATAACAACGATCAAGAAGTTAGTGCAGTTTTAAATTCTATCGATAAACTTAATCGAGCGGTGTATGGGCTTACTAGAGGTTCCGGTAGTTTTTGTGGAAGTATGCGAACCGCAGATAGATGGCATCGAGAAATTGAAGAAGAACTTCATCAAACATTGTATCGACCATGGTCGATGAAATATTCTGAATCGGTAGTGAATGCCATTATGCAAAGTTCAAACAGCTTTGGAGACTATAAACGAATTTACGAGCATCTCAAGGAATGGTCATTAGGCGGTATAAGTGAATATCAGGCGTTCGAAAAATACAATAAACAGTTCGCTGAAACAACTGATGATCTTTCTCGTTTTTATTCAAGTAAGTTTGGATGGTCGGATGACAAATCTAAGCGAATGGCAATTGACGCGATGACACACGCTATTAGCCAAGGAATTGGTTTTTATATGTATTCGCCCTTTTCTAATGCAGCAGAAGAAAAACTAAGAAAAGCAATCGTTGAACATGACTCAATGGACGCTATTAGAAAGATTAAAGTAAAGGATGTAAATCTAAATGGAATTTTAGATATTGCAGTTCAATACCCTGAAGTCCTCCAGTATCTTCTTGAAAAAGGTGCCAATCCAAATGTGATAAACCCATTTGGAAAAACACCATTGATGTATGCAGCACAATATAATAATTTGGATGCTGTGGAAATCCTGCTGTCTCATGGTGCAAATCCGAATGCAGCGACAACCTGGCCAGAAGATACTTGTTATTACACTCTTAGCACCTCTCGAATGACAGCACTGCATTATGCGGTCCGATATGCCTCGCCAACTATTATAAAATTACTCATATCGCATGGAGCGATTACGTTTAATAAAACTGAGAAATTGGACGGACAGAGTGAGTCTCCGCTAGATTGGCTCAATCGATATGGAGTTGCTACTTCGTCAGAAAGAAACTTAAATATATCAGACGCAGATTTTGCGGAGCTCGCAACTTTGTTGCAAATGCCTAGCCAACTAGAACTTGGAAAAATTTCAGCCGAATATACAAAAAAAGCAGAGGCGGAATATGCAGCAGGGAAAATCGAGAATTCTTATTCTGATGTGGTAATTGCACTAAGGGCACAACCAGATAATCAAAAGGCGATGAGTAACTTACCAATTATCGCACTTCAGTCTGGAAGAATTGGGGAGTCATTGGAAGCGTCAGATGCTGTTTTAGAAAAAATAAATAACCCAAATGCACAAGCTACAGCGTGGTTTAACAAAGGCTTGGCTTGTGAAAAAGCAGAGTATAAATTTGTAAGTTACAACGGCAAATATTATTGCACCAATGACAAAATCCAGCCATTCCTGCAGTCATGGAAACTCAGTCATTCTGATGCTCGCTTGAATAAATTGAAAAGTGTTTTGGAAAATGTTGGAAAGGGCACTTGTCAAATAACGAATGAAAGCTTGGGCCCAACTCTTTACCACTTCGAATTGATACAAGATGGTTTGGGACAAAATGCACGAATTTATATTTACCATGCACCGAATCAAATTATTGATTCAAGCAAAATTCGATGGCCTGTTCAAGTATATGATCCGAAAACTAAACTTTACACGCCTACAATGGCACCGCCAATTAAATTTGTCGAGACCATCAATTTTAAACAGTTCGCGGTTACGGTGTTGCAATCAGATATTTGGCCTACGCAAACTGTTTCAATTCAAAATCAAAGCTGCACTGTGTATGAATGATTGGTGACGTACCAGGCAGTTCATGCCGGTCCCGATCTCGCCAACACGATCATTGCAATGGCGTAGGTCGCCAATTCCTGCCTAAGCTGTTTGGTACGCGATTGCTGTTGGTACTGAAAACGTATATACTATGGCAGTATCCTCAATAAAGGCTGAATCATGTCCAAAGAAGCCGTTTTCACAATGAAGTTGGAACCTGAGCTGCGTGCTGAGTTCATGGCCGAAGCGGAAGCTGTCCACAGGCCGGCTTCGCAGGTCCTGCGAGAGTTGATGCGCGAGTTCGTCCAGCGTCAGCGGGAAGCCAGGGAATATGATGAGTTTCTGGGCCGTAAGGTTGATGCCGGTCGTACTTCGATGCGCGCTGGTGTTGGTCACTCCAATGATGATGTTGAAGCTATCTTCGCTGCTCGGCGCGCAACGGTGGTAAAGGCAGCGTGAGGGTCATCTGGACGCCTGAAGCGCTGAAGGATCGTGCTGACGTTTGGGAGTACATTGCGGCAGACAACCCGCGAGCGGCTGCCCGTATGGATGAGCTTTTCAGCGATGCGGCCGCCAGGCTTGCTGATCACCCGAAGCTCGGGCGGCCGGGAAAGATTCAAGGAACTCGCGAGCTGGTGCCGCATGAAAGCTATCGCCTGGTGTACGAAATCAGCGGCGAAGCCGTATGGATGCTGGCCTTGGTCCACACTTCGCGTCAGTGGCCATTAGTCCGTGATTGAGCGAGGAGGTGAGGCTGGGAATAAGCGGTTGACCACTCGAAATGCAGCTGAACGCTGGTTGCGAATTTTTACTACCGAACGAGCATGGTATTTTTCATGGCATCATCTGGATTTGTTGACTCAAACGCCCCTTGTTTATTGGTGTTTTGAGGCTTATTGATCATCGAGTGGGAATGATGTTCTGCATAGCTGGCGCCTAAAACTCGCCATCGGTTTTACATTCTGAATTGCGAGCAAAGCAGTGACTTACAGCGTCAAAGAAATTTTTTATACCTTGCAGGGCGAAGGGAATCACGCGGGTCGTCCGGCGGTGTTTTGCCGTTTCGCCGGTTGCAATTTGTGGTCGGGTAGGGAAGCTGATCGTGCTACGGCGATCTGCCAGTTTTGTGATACTGATTTCGTTGGCACCGATGGCGAATTGGGCGGCAAGTTTAAGCAAGCTGCGGAACTGGCAGCGACGATAGACGGTCTGTGGCCAGCAGCGCATCCGCGGAAAAAATACGTTGTGTTCACAGGCGGCGAACCGTTGATGCAATTGGACGCGGCGTTAATCGATGCCATGCACGCCGTAGGATTTGAAATCGCGATTGAAACGAATGGCACGATAGCAGTACCTGCCGGCGTGGACTGGATTTGTGTCAGTCCCAAAATGGGTGCAGAACTCATCGTGTTCAAAGGGGATGAATTGAAAGTCGTCATTCCGCAATTGAAACAAGATATGCAGCGCTACGCAGAACTGGACTTTAAACATTTCTACGTGCAGGCCATGGACGGTCCGCTGTTGGCGGACAATCTGCGTAAGGCGGTGGAGTTTTGTAAAAACAATCCCGTTTGGAACCTCAGCTTACAGACGCACAAATTGTTGAATATTCCGTAGCGGTAATAGCCGAAGGCGTATTACACCGCATGGTTCTATAGCAATGACGCGTGCATTGTACGCACACAGCAGCGTAACTTCAGAAAATAGTAAAAACCAGGCTTAACCATGCTCACCATTACCAGAAAAATCGAATTCGATGCCGGTCATCGCATCCCCGACCATAACAGTCAATGCCGCAATCTGCACGGGCATCGCTATACCTTGCTGATTACCCTGGTGGGTGAGGTGGTCACGCAGGATGGTGTGTCGGACAACGGCATGATTATGGATTTTTCTGATATCAAGGATCTGGCGCGGGACCATTTGGTCAGCATCTGGGACCATGCATTTTTGGTGTACGAAAAAGATACGCCGGTCGTTGAATTTTTGAAGACCTTGCCTGGCCATAAAACGGTTGTAGTTGATCGGGTGCCGACGGTTGAAAATCTGGCGCAACTGGCGTTCTCCATGCTCAAAGAGGTCTACCACAACCGCTACGGTCGGGCGCTGGCATTGCAGAAAATCACCTTGTACGAAACGCCCAATTGCTGGGCTGAAGTTACCGATGATGGCATCAACCGCTGAATCAGGGGCGCAAGCGCCTGACGACGCGCATTTTATGCGCCTGGCGTTGCAGCAAGCTGAATTGGCGGCGCTGGCTGGTGAAGTGCCGGTTGGCGCTGTGTTAGTCAAAGATGGCCTGGTAATTGCGACAGGATTCAATCACCCGATTGAATTGCACGATCCGAGTGCCCACGCCGAAATGCAAGCGCTACGTGCTGGCGCTGTTGCACTGGAAAATTACCGACTGCCAGGTTGTACGATGTACGTAACGTTAGAGCCTTGCGCTATGTGTGCTGGCGCAATGATGCATGCACGTTTGTCGCGTGTCGTATTCGGCACATCGGACCCTAAAACCGGTGTCGCAGGTTCAGTGATGAATTTATTTGAGCAATCACAGCTGAACCATCACACCACAGTAACCGGTCAGGTGCTGCAACAGGAATGCAGCCAGCTTTTAAGCGCATTTTTTGCTCAACGCCGGTTACAGAAAAAATCACTCTCCGCCTGATATGTCTACCATCGCCATTGTTGCTCCCAGTTCGTACGCACCGAAACCAGAGTTCGCCGTGCGCGCGATTCAACGTCTTGAGCAGCGCGGTTGGACCGTTAAAAATTGGGTTGATCTGAATTCAAAGTATTTGCGATTCTCCGCCGACGACGCGACCCGTCTGGCGCAATTGAATGCGGCTGCTGACGATCCGGACGTTGATGTGATCATGGCTTTGCGCGGTGGTTACGGTATATCGCGTATCCTGGAGCGGATTGACTTTGATCGCATGGCTGCAAGTGGAAAATTGTTCGTTGGCTTCAGCGACTTTACGCCATTTCATTTGGGACTATTGGCGAAAACGGGTAAGGTCAGTTTTGCCGGTCCGATGCTGTATGACGATTTCGGTTCTGAGCATGAACAAGACGTTACGTTCAATCACTTCAAAAATTGCCTGACGCAAAAAAGATTCAGCTTCGATGTGCCTAACGATGGGAGTCCTGTTGTCAGCGTGCAAGGCCTGTGTTGGGGCGGAAATCTGGCGATGCTGACCCATCTGGTGGGAACCAGATTTATGCCAGACATTGATGGCGGAATTTTATTTGTCGAAGACGTCAATGAGAATCCGTATCGAATTGAACGGATGCTGATGCAATTGCATTTGTCTGGTATTTTACGCAAGCAAAAGGCGTTGGTGCTTGGACACTTTACCAACTATCGTCCAACCGAAATCGACAATGGCTATGATCTGAATAGCATGCTTAGCTATATCAGGGACACGATCGGTATTCCAGTCATTACGGGCCTGCCGTTCGGCCACTGCCCGAATAAGGTCACCGTACCAGTCGGTGGGCAACTGACTCTGATCAGCGATGCCAAAAAGATTACGTTTGAGTTCGAAAACTATCCGTATCTGCCTAAAATATAGGCAAATCGTCTCTCTCAAAACTGCTATAATCCCGCCTCATTTATCACATCACTCGTTAAAGGTATTTCGTGCTTTCCACCGCAAACATCACCATGCAGTTTGGCGCCAAGCCGCTATTTGAAAATATTTCTGTCAAATTTGGTGACGGTAACCGCTATGGTCTGATCGGCGCAAACGGTTGTGGTAAGTCGACCTTTATGAAAATCCTGGGTGGCGACCTGGAACCGAGCTCCGGCAATGTCATGTTGGACATAGGCGAGCGCCTTGGTAAGCTGGGCCAGAACCAATTTGCGTATGAAGAAAAGCGGGTATTGGACGTGGTCATGATGGGGCACGTGGAAATGTGGGCTGCGATGACCGAGCGCGATGCCCTGTATGCCAAACCCGATGCCACCGACGACGATTACATGCGCGCCGCCGATCTGGAAGCAAAATTCGCTGAATACGATGGCTATACCGCTGAGTCGCGCGCTGCTGAAATTTTGATGGGTGCCGGCATCGGCATTGAACAGCATCAGGGACCAATGAGTGAAATCGCGCCGGGTTGGAAATTGCGTGTGTTGCTGGCGCAGGCCTTGTTTTCCAATCCAGATATTTTGCTGCTCGATGAGCCGACCAATAACCTGGATATCAATACCATCCGTTGGCTTGAAGATGTGCTGAATCAGCGCAATTCAACCATGATCATCATTTCACATGACCGCCATTTCCTGAATCAAGTCTGCACCCATATGGCCGATATGGATTTTGGCACGTTGAAAATCTATCCTGGTAATTACGACGAATACATGCTGGCATCCTCGCAGGCCCGTGCGCAACAGTTGGCGAATAACTCAAAGGCCAAAGATAAAATCGCCGAACTGCAGGATTTCGTACGCCGCTTCTCCGCCAATAAATCCAAGGCACGTCAGGCAACGTCGCGTGCCAAGCAGATTGAGAAAATTAAGGTTGAGGACATCAAACCATCCAGCCGTCAGAATCCGTATATCCGGTTTGAAGGTGAGAAAAAACTGCATCGTCTGGCAGTAGAAGTGCAGGGTATTGCCAAAGCCTACGATCGCTCCTTGTTTAAGAACGTTAGCTTCAACGTTGAAGCGGGAGAACGCATTGCAATTATTGGTGCCAATGGCGCAGGTAAAACTACGCTGCTGCGTTGTATCGTTGGCGAGGCTGCAGCGAAACTGACGCCAGATTCCGGCAACGTTAAATGGGCTGAAAATGCCAACCCTGGTTATATGCCGCAAGATCCAACCGACGAATTTGCAAATGGAAAAGTTCTCACTGATTGGATGGGCGATTGGACTCAGGAAGGCGACGATGATCAGGCTGTCAGGTCTATCTTAGGCCGCCTGTTGTTCGGTGGTGATGAAGTGAAGAAGTCCGTAAAAGTATTATCCGGTGGTGAAAAAGGCCGGATGATGTACGGGAAATTAATGTTGGGTCGCCATAATGTTTTATTGCTGGATGAACCCACCAACCATATGGATATGGAGTCGATTGAATCACTCAATATCGCGCTGGAAAAATATGCGGGCACATTGATATTTGTGTCGCATGACCGGGAATTTGTATCCAGTCTCGCCACGCGAATTCTGGAAATCAAAGATGGCACGGTCATCGATTTCCAGGGGGGCTATGAAGCTTATCTGAATAGCCAGGGTATCGAAGCCTGATTTTCTGGATCACATTAAAAAACGCCGATTGTTAAATCGGCGTTTTTTTATGCGAGAAATAAAAACACGGTGGGTTTCTTATTGAAATCCGGGATATTCCCTTGTGCGATATGCTTCGCCCATAGCGAGACAGCTTGCGTGCGAATGGATTCGCCTGACAATGTCAAATCAGTCGCAACGCATAATTGTGTCGCAGGTTGGCATGACTGGCAAAACGCTTCCAGCAAAGCCGCATTCCGATAGGGTGTTTCGATAAAAAGTTGTGTCTGCTTTTCTTTGCGCGAACGCGCTTCCAATTCCTGTATCCGCTTTGCACGTTGTGCCTGATCCGTCGGAAGATAACCATTAAAGGCAAAACTCTGTCCATTCAGCCCGCTCGCCATCACTGACAGCAATAGCGACGAAGGCCCAACCAGTGGACGCACCATGACATGATGCTGATGTGCCAACTTCACCAGATTGGCACCGGGATCGGCCACCGCCGGAACACCTGCCTCAGAGATCAAACCAACATCCATGCCAGCCAGCAATGGGGCAAGTAACTGCGCTAATTCTGATTCTTTGGTGTTGATATTTAATTCACTGATCTGAATTTCCTGTAGCGGCTTTTTCAGCGGGAAATTCGCGTGCACCAGCTTCAAATAGGCACGCGTTGTCTTTGCATTTTCGGCAATAAAATGGTCCAGATTTGCGGTGGTTTTCTGGACTTCGACCGGGATGACGTCCATCAACGGTTGGTCCGGATGGGCCACGCCAAGGGTATTCGGGAGTAGGTACAAGGTGCCAGGTTGCATCGCAGCTTCGGGTTCGTCAGGAGGCGTAAATTATAGAGGTTATTGCCGCAGAGTTTCCAATAAATTATTGCCAAATGCCAAGCCATAACCTACTGTCAGAAGGGAAGCAGGCGCAGATAGCAGGATAGGCAAGGACGAACTATGCACAAAGATATCAGCACGATCAGCCCGATAGATGGCACGGTACTGGTACAACGCCGTTGTACTACTGAGTCGGAAATTCAGGCGGTATTGTCCAAATCGACGTTTGCACAGCGCAAATGGAGTCAGCTCCCGGTCGCACAACGCTGCGAACATGTGCGCAATGGTTTAGACGAGTTTATGTCGGCGAAGGCTGGCATTGCTGAAGAAATTACCCGTCAGATGGGACGCCCAATTCGCTTTTCGCCCGACGAAATTACCCAATTTGAAGAATCAGCGCTGCATTTGATTTCGATCGCCGAAACTGCGCTGGCAGATGTGCTGCCAACTGAGGTCAACGGATTGCGTCGGATCATGCGGCGCGAACCGCATGGCGTCGTGTTTATCATCGCGCCATGGAATTATCCGTTGTTAACGTGTGTGAACAGTTTAATTACCGCGCTGTTGGCTGGTAACACCGTCGTGTTGCGCCATTCCTCGCAAACGCCGCTGGTTTCTGAGCGCCTGGCTCAGGCATTTCGCGATGGTGGCGTGCCGGAAGGTGTGCTGCAATATGTGCATACCAACCATGCGGATACCCGGTTAATTATGATGGCACCGGAGGTGAATTATCTATGCTTCGTAGGAAGCAGTAGTAGTGGTTTGATGGTGGAGCAAATTGAATTGGGACGCTGTATCGGCGTCGAACTGGAGTTGAGCGGGGTCGATCCCGCCTACGTCAGGGCCGATGCGAAATTGGACAAAGCCGTTGAATCCATCATCGATGGCGCATTCTTCAATTCTGGACAATCGTGCAGCGGCGTGCAGCGGGTATACGTGCATCAGTCGCTTTACCAGGAATTTTTGGATCGGTCAGTGGTAGCGACAGAAAAATACATACTCGGCAACCCGTTGGATAGCGCCGTCACGATGGGACCGATGGTGCGCCTTGCAGCTGCCACGTCGTTGCGTGAAATTGTTGGGCAGTCACTCAGCTTGGGTGCCAGAAACTTGATCGATCCGGCCAGGTACCCACTGGACAGCATCAACTCTTCCTATGTCGGCCCCAAAATCCTGGCCGATGCGACCCATGAAATGCATGTTATGCGCGAGGATTGCTTTGGACCTGTATTCGGTGTGATGCCGGTCGAAACCGACCAGGAAGCCGTTGATCTGATGAATGATTGTCAGTACGGCCTGAGCGCTTCTGTGTTCACTCAGGATCTGGACATCGCGATGCAAATCGGCGCACATGTCCAGACTGGCACGTGGCTGATGAATCGGTGTGACTATCAGGACGCCGCATTAGCATGGAGTGGTGTGAAACAAAGTGGCCGTGGCGTGTCGGCCAGCTATTTGGGCTTCGCGCAATTAACGCGCGTAAAGTCGTATCACATGCGCATTTGGTAGCGGGTGGAGTTCGATTAGCACCATCTCTGGAAGCCAGCTGTAGCACCTGGTAACCGTCCCGCGGTCACACCAACGTCACACTACAAATTTACGATACCGGGTTGCCACAAACGAGGCAAATCCGATACTGCCTGCGTAAATTGCGCCATTTAGCTGCCAGTCCGGATAGAAAAAGTGGATAATTCCCATTCCGCCGATTTATTGATCCAGCCTGACGTCTCTCACTAAGCATTTCGATATGGAACAATCCCGCTTCAACACTACGGCCTGGCATGCTGCCTACCACCAACCTAATCGCTGGGATTGGATGGCGTTGCCTATCATTTTAGGCGTGATATTTTTCATGGCATTTGGCGCCTCGCAAATGGCGACGCCGTACCAGGTGGGCATGCCGTTAGATATCACGCTCGATCCACTGTATTTGCCGTATTACTTACTGCGTACCACCTTGCGGATGTTGACAGCGCTATTCCTGTCGCTGATCTTCAGTTTTGTATTTGCGGCGTTAGCTGCGCGCTATCGGCTGGCCGAAAAAATTATGGTGCCAGCTCTGGATATCTTGCAGTCGATTCCTGTACTGGGCTTTCTGACGATCACCGTGACCGGATTTATCGCCTTATTTCCAGGTAGTTTGCTCGGCGTGGAATGCGCCGCCATATTTGCGATTTTTACTTCGCAAGCGTGGAATATGGCTTTCAGCATGTATCAGTCGATGCGCACTGTGCCATCGGATTTACGCGAGGCTGCGCGCATATTTCATCTGTCGTCATGGCAGCGCTTCTGGCGTCTGGAGCTGCCATTCGCGATGCCTGCACTGCTGTGGAATATGATGATGTCGATGTCGGGCGGATGGTTTTTCGTGGTCGCGTGCGAGACCATCACGGTAAACAATCACAACATCCAATTGCCGGGAATCGGCTCCTACATCGCTTACGCCATTAATCAGGAAAACTATAGCGCGATGGGGTGGGCAATTCTGGCGATGCTGATTGGTATTCTGCTGTATGACCAATTGCTATTCCGCCCCCTGATTGCGTGGGCGAATAAATTCAAGTACGAACAAACCGGTGATCAGGGTGGCCAGGAATCCTGGTTTTTGACCTTGCTACGCCGGACCAATTCGGTGCAGGGCATCACCGAAAAATTGATGAATTATTTTGAACGCGGCCTTGGTTTATTCAAGAAAAATTACGACGGCACATCGATCATGGCCCGACCACAGCGGATCAATCCGATGGTGGAACGCGTCAGCGATGCGATCATTGCGGCGCTGGTGATGTTTGCCATCTGGGAGATCGGCCTGTATATCCACAGCGCAGTCGGTTGGGGCGAAGTGTTTCGGGTGTTCTGGTACGGAATTCTGACATTGGTACGTGTAATCGTCATGATTACACTCGCGTCGCTGGTGTGGGTGCCGATAGGTGTCTGGGTGGGATTAAATCCGAAATACGCTGAGCGACTGCAACCAGTGGCGCAATTTATGGCGGCGTTTCCAGCCAATTTTATGTTCCCGCTCGTGGTAATCGTGCTGGTCAGGTTTCATTTGAATCCGGACATCTGGCTCACCCCTTTGATGGTGTTCGGCACCCAGTGGTATATCTTGTTTAACGTGATTGCAGGTGCCAGCATTATTCCGACTGAGTTGGTGTACGCTGCGGATAATTTCGGTTTGCAAGGATGGATGCGCTGGAAACGATTCTTACTGCCAGCCGTGTTTCCGAGTTTTGTCACTGGCGCGATTACGGCCTCGGGCGGTTCCTGGAATGCCAGCATTGTTTCCGAATATGTGACCTGGGGACCGAATACACTGACTGCGACCGGCTTGGGTAGCTATATCGCCAAGGTCACGGCGACCGGCGATTTTCCGCGGGTTGCGCTGGGGATTTCAGTAATGTGTTTCTTCGTTATCGCCTGCAACCGCTATATCTGGCGCAAGTTGTACAAGATCGCTGAAGAGAAAATGACATTCTGATCGAACTAAAAATCAGTACAAAAATAATTTCCAACGAGGTAAAGCAATGACAGAAGCGACTCTATCCGCAACGACGTCCGAAACACAGCATCCCAAAAATAAATCGCTGATTCATTTGAGCGGCGTCAGCAAAAATTTTCGCACTGCCGATGGATCGGATCGGGTGGTGTTGGAAGGCGTCGACTTTACGCTCAATGAAGGTGAAATTGTGGCACTTCTGGGTAAGTCGGGTTCAGGTAAATCGACTCTGCTGCGTATCATGGCGGGATTGCTGCCCGCCGACAATGGCGTAGTGAAATATCGCGACCATCAATTGTTTGGTCCGGCACGCGGCATCGCGATGGTGTTCCAATCGTTTGCTTTATTCCCGTGGTTGACCGTGCAGCAAAATGTGGAGCTGGGTCTGGAGGCTCAGGGTATCGCCAAAGAAGAACGTGCCAGGCAAGCCGAGGCTGCGATTGAGATGATCGGGCTGGCCGGATTTGAAGGTGCGTTGCCACGCGAGTTGTCCGGTGGGATGAAACAGCGCGTGGGAATTGCGCGGGCGCTGGTCATGAAGCCTGAAGTGCTGCTGATGGATGAAGCGTTTTCGGCTCTTGATGTACTGACGGGTGAGAATTTGCGTAACGATATGCTTGAACTTTGGGAGAGCAAAAAAACGCCGATGAAGGGCATATTGATCGTGTCGCACAATATCGAAGAAGCTGTGATGATGGCAGATCGCATTTTGATTTTTTCCAGTGACCCAGGTCGTGTTCGCGCGGAGATCAAAGTGTCGCTGCCACGAGAACGTTCCGAAGAAATGCCGGAAGTGCGCGCGCTGATCGATGAAGTTTACACACAGATGACTGCTACACCGGTCGATACCGATGTGGCAGGTCAGACCAGCGCACAGAATCAGGCCTGGCGTTTGCCAGAAGCAGAAATCAGTCAGATGGAAGGTTTGCTGGAATTGTTGGCTGATGAGCCGTTTAATGGCCGCGCCGACTTGCCGAAACTGGCTGAGGAAGCGGGCCTGTCAGATGATGATCTGTTCCCGGTATACGAAGCATTGCGTCTGATCGGCCTGGTGCATATCGAGCATGGTGACATTCATTTGACCAGTGTGGGACAACGCTATTGCCAGGCCGATCAAGCGTTCCGCAAGCATTTATTTGGGCAGCAATTACTGCAAAATGTGCCGTTGGCTGCACGTATACATCACAGTCTGAAAATGGAAAAATCCGGCGAAATTCGCAAGGAACCGTTCCTCAACTTACTGGAAGAATTCCTCTCCGCCGAAGAAGCCAAGCAGATGCTGGAAGTGGCCGTTGAATGGGGACGTTATGGCGAAATGTACGAATACAACTACCACACTGGTATGTTGAAATTGCCGGACGCTGAGTAACAACTGCTGAGCGCGATCAATTGAGTTCGCCATTTCCGATGCTAATTGACACCCACTGCCACCTCGATGCCGCGGAATTGGGCGGGCAGGGCGCGCAACTGGCGCACGCGGCACGACAACAGGGGGTGGCTGCGGTGGTGATTCCAGCCGTGTGTCGCGATAATTTCAACCAGGTCGCCAGTTTGGGTCAGTATGGTGGTTATGCCTTGGGAATCCATCCGCTTTACGTGCCCGATGCTGAAGAAGCTGACCTGGAATTATTAAGGGTTGCGGTCGAAGCCGCGATGCAGGATCGCCATTTTGTAGCGATAGGTGAAATTGGTCTGGATTTTTTTGTGCCGGAACTTTGCACACCGGCGATGCGCGACAAGCAAATTTATTTTTATCGCGAACAGTTAAAAATTGCGCAAAAATATAATTTGCCTGTGCTGTTGCATGTGCGCCATTCGGTGGATCAGATATTAAAAGGATTGCGCCAAATAACCGTCCCAACTGGCATTGCGCACGCATTTAATGGCAGCGAGCAGCAAGCCGGCATGCTCATTCAACTCGGATTCAAATTGGGATTTGGCGGTGCAATGACCTACACGCGGGCATTGCAAATCCGCCGCCTGGCGACCAGCTTGCCGCTGTCGTCCATCGTGCTGGAAACCGATACCCCTGATATTCCACCAAGTTGGCTCACCGATGCACCGAATACGCCGGCGCAACTGGCGCGCATCGCGGAAATTCTGGGCGAACTGCGCCAACTCCCTGTCAGCGAAATTGCCAGCGTCACCACAGCCAATGCGTACAACGCATTGCCACGTCTTGCCGTAGCGATGGCATAACTTCCGATGCGTAGCAGTGTTTTTGGATTTGTCTGCGGCGTTTTCATGTTGCAGCAACAGCCAGGCTTGATGCGTGGGCCTGCCCTGATTACGCTGATGTTGCTTGCGACGCTGCTGGCGTTGCTATCTTGCCGGTTCCAACCACCTTTCTGGCGCGGTATGGCCAGGGTAACTAGCGCCGCATTAATCGGATGGAGCTGGGCCAGCATTCTGGCGACACAAGGACTTGCGCATAGGCTGACTGCTGATCTGGAAGAGCAGGAAATCGCCGTGGTTGGCGTTGTGACCAGCCTGCCAGTGCAGGCTGATTTTGGACAGCGGTTTCAATTTCAACTTGAACGGGTAATAAGCCCGGGCATGCGCGCATATCAACTTCCCAACAAGATTTTGCTGGCATGGTACGACAACAATGCCCAATTATTACCAGCGCCTGAAGCACCGCTCGCAGTCAGGCCGGGCGAGCGCTGGCAACTTAAGGTCCGGCTGCGTAGACCACATGGATTGGCGAATCCGCATGGATTTGATTCCGAACTGTGGATGTTGGAGCGGGGTATCGATGCTACCGGAACGGTTATCCAGGATAAACCTGGGCAGGGAAGTGAGCGTGTTAGAAATCAGCGGCTAAACGAATTCGTTTTTAGCATCAACAATGTTATTGAGCGAGCACGCGGCGCATTGCGCACCAAAATCATGACTGCGTTGCATGATCAGCCCTATGCATCCATCATCGTCGCGTTGGTCATCGGAGACCAAAGCAGTATTCCTCAGACGGATTGGGCAGTGATATCGAAAACGGGCATCAGTCATCTGGTAGCGATATCCGGCTTACATATTTCGATGGTGTCGGGGATGGCAGCGCTAGTCGTTTTCTATCTATGGCGTCATGCAATATTTTCTCGCTACGCGTTGCCAATTTTGCTCCCGGCGCAGAAAGCAGCTGCGCTCTTTGGCGTATTGACAGCGTTGTTATATGTCGCCCTGGCAGGGTTTGGCATACCAGCGCAGCGCGCGTTGATTATGATTGCGGTCGTGGCGGCCAGCTTGTGGTTGAACCGGAAAATCGGCGTCAGTCACATCCTCTTTTTTGCTTTGGGTGCGGTCGTGCTGGTCGATCCGTGGGCGGTTTTGTCAGCGGGATTCTGGCTATCGTTCTGTGCGGTTGCTTGCATTTTTTACGCGACGCAGGGCCGGCATGATGTTCTATCTGCACGCACTGACAACGGTAAGTTGGGTCAGCCGACCAATTCTGATCGTCTGCACCGATTCCGCCAGGCGGTAACTTCTCAATACGCCATCACCCTGGGTATGCTGCCGCTGACTTTACTGCTGTTTAACCAGATATCCGTGGTGAGCCCCATCGCCAATGCAGTGGCAATTCCGCTGGTCAGCCTGGTCATTATGCCGCTCGCGTTCGTCGCCAGCGTGCTGCCTGATCCGATTAGCGGTTGGCTGTTTATAGCGTCGCACCAGCTATTGGTATGGCTGTTTGCTGGTCTCACCTGGTTGAGCGGGTGGTCATGGGCAATATGGCGCGCACCTCGCCCTGAGCTTTGGATGTTTGCCTGTGCGATGATCGGCACAGCATGGTGTCTTGCTCCCAGAGGATGGCCGATGCGCTGGGCAGGTTTGATTGCCTGGTTGCCGATAGGGATGAACGTCAGTGTCTATCCTGTATCAGGTGCCTTGAATCTAACGGTCATCGATATCGGACAGGGCATGGCCATGCTGATTGAAACAGCGCACCATCGAATGTTGTACGATACCGGCCCGGCGTATTCACCGACCTCGAACGCGGGTAGTCGCATTATTTATCCGTATCTGACTATGCGCGGCATAGACCATCTTGACGGCATGATGATCAGTCACAACGACAATGACCATTCGGGTGGCGCGCTAAGTTTGCTGGAGCAAGTGCCGGTAGATTGGGTGTCGACCTCCCTCGATATGCAAAGCAAAGTGGTGCAGATTTCGGATGAGAAATCGCACCACGTCCGTTGTGTGGCAGGTCAGGAATGGGATTGGGATGGTGTGCATTTTGAATTGCTGCATCCAGTTCCGGCCGTTTATGAAAGCGAGAAATGGAAATCCAACGCCAGGTCCTGCACACTCAAAATTACCAATGGCATGCACACCGTGTTATTAGCGGGTGACATTGAAGCGACACAGGAAGACGAGTTGGCAAACAGCGTCGCCGAAAAACTGAATTCGACTGTTTTACTGGTGCCGCACCACGGCAGTGGCACGTCGTCCACATCAGAATTTTTGGCGGCGGTCCAGCCGAAAATCGCGTTGTTTCAGCTTGGGTATCACAATCGCTACCACCATCCCAAGGCCGAAGTGTGGCAACGTTATGCTGATCTGGGCAGCACTCGATTGCGCACCGATAGAGACGGCGCGATAACCATAAACGTTGCTGACGAAGTACAGTTTGAGACCTATCGGCAATCTCATGCACGTTATTGGTATCCGACTGATGCGGTAGATTGAATTTGGGACTGACTTTTGCGACTATAGTGGCAGCATCCATCCTGAGGGACAGCCATGCAGATAGAAAATCCTGATACAGACGCCTTGCCCGAAAAATCGCTCGCCGACATCGAAGCTGCACTCGCGGACGATCCACTCAATATCTCTATGCATTTGAAGATGGTGGAGTTTCGTCACGCGCAGGGCGATGAGTTGGCAGCGTTGGCGCACAAGATAGCAGCGAAAGCGGTTGAGACGCATCGCGAGGATCCACAGGCAGCCTGGCATTTGTATCTGGTCGCGACCGGCTATTTTATGAAAGGCGATTACGCGATTGCTGAACGCTGGTATCAGCTCGTGTTGATCCTGGACCCCAAAATCGCTGCGGTGTACCAGAACATGGTCGTAATCCACACCCATTTCGGACGACATGCCCAAGCTGAAGCGAGCCGGACGCGCGCCTATCAAATGCAGCGGGTTTTTATTGATCCTATCGTCAATCCATTGAGGAGATTATTAATTCTGTGCGTCGGGCGCACCAAGGGAAATATTCCTTATGAAGTTTTGCTGTCCGCCGAAACCAGCCACAGGATTAAATACATCATCGATTACGCCAATGTCGAAGAGGACTTGCAGCTACCTGAATACGATCTGGTCTTTAACGCGATCGGCGAGCCAGATGTTGCCGCGCCGTTGACTTCCAGGCTGGACCAATTCTTGAGCATATGCCAGCGTCCAGTTTTGAATCATCCGCATGCCGTGGCGCTTACTCAGCGTCACATGCTGCCAATTCTGCTGGCAGGGTTGGATTACGTGAAAGTAGCGCCGTGCCTGCGAATTGAATCGGGATCGATTGCGACAGACGCGCTGAACAATCTTCTCTATACCAACAACGTCCGTTTTCCGGTATTAGTACGTCCCACAGAAACACACGGCGGCGAAGGTATGCAGTACTGCACTAATCCCAACGCGATTTTGGCGCAATTGCAGCAACGGCAATCTGCACATTATTTGAGCAATTTCATCGATTTCCGCAGCCCCGATGGCTACTACCGGAAATACCGCATGATTTTTGTGGACAGACAACCTTACGCCTACCATCTGGCGATTTCGGCACAGTGGATGGTGCACTACACTTCCGCAGAAATGCTGCAAAATCCGTGGAAAATTGCGGAAGAACGGCTATTTTTACAAGACCCTGCTAAAGTTCTTGGGGAAAATAGAATGTCTGCCATTGGCCAAATTGGTCAGCGACTGAATTTGGAGTATGCCGGAATTGATTTTACGATTCTGCCAGACGGCCAGCTGTTCGTGTTTGAAGCTAATGCCACGATGTTGGTGCACCGGGTGAATAGCGCAGGCGTTCTGGCGCACAAGAATGCCTATGTCCAGCGCATTGCTGACGCATTCGAACAGATGCAAAAGCGATTCGAGCAAGATGTCTAATCGACGGGTATTTGCTGCAACAGTGTTTTTTTTGGGCAATACTGTACGTTTTTAACCCAATCTAATTCCACCATGCAGATCTGGCACCATCCTTCCGAAGCGGGCGAGTCAAGTTTACCGATACTGCATTTCGTGCACGGCAATGGATTTCCAACGGGTACCTACAGCGAATTTCTGAAGCGACTCGCACCCAACTACCAGATTCGCGCGCTCGACATGCACGGCCATAATCCAGACTATCCGGTCACCGATAGTTGGCCCCATCTGGTTGACGAGCTGATCGCCAGCATAGAACTGGCATCGGCACGTAGCGCGCCGGTGATTTTGCTCGGACATTCGCTGGGCGGCATGCTCAGCCTGATGGCGGCCAAAAAACGGCCCGATCTGGTGCGCTGCGTTGTGATGCTCGATTCACCCGTGGTGGCGGGGTGGCGCGCCAGGGTGCTGCAGATTGCCAAATTAATGCGCGCTGACATCCTGGTTCCGCCTGCTAAGAACTCAGTGAAACGTCGCAAAAGCTGGGCGGATGAGGAAGAGGCGTATCAACATTTTTTTGCGAAACCGGCTTTCGCCATCTGGCCTGAACCCGTGCTGCGCGATTACATCAGCTACGGAACCGAACACTATGCACGCGGAGTAACCCTGCATTTCAACCGCGAAATCGAAACCAGCATCTATCGCACGCTACCGCATGGAATCAGCAAGTTAACCGGCCTACCATTTCCGGTGCCGATAGGATTTATTTGCGGCACCACTTCTCAGGAATGCAAACAGGCTGGCATTTATCATACGCAGCAACTGGTTCGCGAAAATTTCGACTGGATAGAGGGTGGACATTTATACCCGATGGAATCGCCTGAGGCAGCTGCGCAAAAAGCGCATGCGATGATACTCAAGTTGACCGGTCAACACTCCCTTTGATCATCCAGACTGGTGTGGTGATTCGCCTTGTTATGGGCGAGTGCGTATTAATTACTTTTTTTAAACCATTTTTGCTGCAATACAACATATTATTGTATTGAAATACATTAATTTCCCAAAATAAATTTTCCCGTGCTAGCCTTGCACCATAGAAACTTCTGCTTACACCTCGTCACAAAGTTTTACCTCACTGCCAAGGAGCTAATCATGGTGATTCGCCACACTGCAAAACCCTTTTTGGTCCGCAACGGTCTTCTCAACGCGCTGGCTGTGTTGTCGGTCCTGATCTGTGCAGCTTGTAATAACACGCCCGACCCCGATAAATCCACCGTCGAAAAAACTGAACCGGCTGCAACTGCCCCGCAGGCAACTGGTCTGGTGAAGAATCCGACCCAAATGAGTGGCACGGCGGACCCATTAAAATGGGTGGATCTCGCGTCGACCAAGTCTGCTGCGCAGGTCGCAAAGGAAAAAGAGATTGCTGAAGCTGCCAGACAGGCACAATTAGCCGCTGATGCCAAGGCAGCGCGAGACGCGCAACTGGCAGCAAATGCCAAGGCAGCTGCGGAGGCTAAAGCGATAGCCGATGCCAAACTGGCGGCAGATGCTAAGGCCGCAGCAGACGCTAAAGCGCAGGCCATCGCCCTTGAAAATCAACGCGCGCAAGCCGCGGCGCAAGCTGCGCAGGCCGCCAAAGCCACGCCAGTCGCACCCGCTGAACCGGTCGTCAAGGTCCTGACGCAGGAACAGCCAGCGTTTCCTATCGCGGCGGCAAAAAATGGCGTCACTAGCGGGATGGTGACTGCCCTCGCACAGATCGAACCAGACGGCCACGTGTCGGACGTCAAAATTATCAAGGCGTCGCCGATGAACGTGTTCGACAAAGCGGTGGTCAGTGCGGTAATGCGCTGGAAATACGCTCCGATCAGCAAAGCGACCTCCACCAAATTGGAGTTCAGGTTCAAGAGTGATTCGGATGGATCTTAAAAGCAGTTGATGCACACAACGAATGCACTTGGGGCGTTTTGTAGTCCGTTCGGACTGTAAATCGCCCCTCCTGTTGTCACATTGAGATTCATGTCACCCACCAGTCATAAATCATTCCTATAGTCGCAGTCGGCGTAATGGTGAGTTGCGCTGTTCTGACCATACCGACTAAAACTATAGGGAGATTACGTGATTCATTTTTCTGGGCTGAAAAAATCTGTCGCCGGCACGTTGCTGTTTGTTGCAGCGAGCGCCGTTTATGCTGCTGGCAGCGGCAACCTGATTGTCAATGGTGGTGGCGAAACGGGTGTGTGTGCTACCGATTGGAGTGCGGTAAAAACCGTACCTGGCTGGCAGGTATTGCTGGGCAATCCGACCCTGGTTTGCTATTCGACCGCTAGTTTCACAACCCCATCCGCATCGGCACAAGGTAATGCATTTATTGCAGACGGTCCTTATGGTGATTCCGCGCTGATGCAGACTGTGAACGTGACATCCGCTGCGACAGCGATTGACGCTGGCGGCGTAACCTACAATCTTTCCGGCTGGTTGGGTGGATACGGTAGCTACGCGGGGCAGGCCGTAGTGACGGCAACTTTTCTGAATGCAAGCGGCGCAGTGATAGGTACGCCGGGAGAATTAGGCGGCGTAACTGCCAGCGCACGCAATAACGCCAATGCATTTCTAGCCAAAGCCGCCAGTGGTAGCGTGCCGGCTGGAACGCGCTCAATCGCAGTGCAACTGCAATTCATCAACACATCAGCTTCCTACAATATCGGCTATGCAGACAACCTGTCGTTGACATTATCAACACCGGTTACAGCACCAGTTTTGGTGGCACCAACTCCTGCGATTCCAGCGTTTGATCACGTATTTTTCGTGATGATGGAGAACACGACTAACACCCAGGTGATCGGTGATACGACCGACGCGCCATTTATCAACTCGCTGGCGCAGACCGGCGCACTGATGACTAATTACAGCGGCGTTTATCACCCAAGCGATGAAAATTATCTTGCGGTTGCTGGCGGCGATACCTTTGTTAACGGTGCGGTCTACTATCCCAATATCAAAGTCGCCGCCAACCATATCGGCGACAAGCTTGAGGCAATTGGTAAGACCTGGAAAGCGTACGAGCAGGGTATGGGCACACCGTGCAATCTGACCAACAACAATGACAAATATTATGAACCGGACGATGCCCCGTTCATTAACTTCACCAATATTTCAGGTAATCCAACTCGCTGTGCCGCGCATCTGTTTGACACCACTCAACTGACTACCGATTTACAGTCAGCTAGCACAACGCCCAATTTCTCATGGATTGCTGCCGATGATTATTATGACGGCGAGGCGTCGGGCGACGGCTCTGCCACCAGTTTGCAAGTGCAGGATGGCTGGTTGAAACAGATTTTGCAGCCGATTTTTGCCTCGCCAGCATGGACCACGCAACGCTCTTTGGTGATTCTGACCTGGGATGAATCGGATGCGTCGGCAACCAACCATATTGCAGCGATGCTGCTTGGCTCTCAAGGTCTGGTTGGCAGCGGCGTGATTTCGACACAGCCCTACAATCATTACAATTCCGGTAGGACGATAGAGGCGGCATTGGGCATATCACCTCTAACGGCGAATGACACCTATGCACAGGGTATCAACGATGCATTTACGCCAGCAGCCAGCGCGCCCACGTCAGCAATTTCAGCCAACATGCCGCAAGTCCAGGTGGGTGAAAATATTGCGCTGACCTTTAGCACAACCGCAGCCAACGTCAACTCAAGCAATTGGATAGGCATTTACCCGGTTGGCAAAACACCAGGTTCAACCAGTGCATCGGTTTGGCAATATGTGACCACGCAAGGCGGCGTAACTTCGTTCACCACTAGCGCTTTGTCGCCAGGGAATTATGTGGCGTACCTGTTTTATAAAGGCGGTTACACGACCCTGGCTGGGCCCGCCAGCTTTAATGTGAGTCAATAAGGTAAGTTAGCTTTATTGCACTAATCAGATGGAGGTATCGACCCGCCAGCCACAAAAGGTGCTGGCTGGCGAGGTCGAATTCGGCTATAATCGGTAGGTTTATCTAACTTAATCCCGCCGAATAGCGCACACTTTCCATCCCACCCAATTTTCTGGCCGCAACCATTACGCCCCATCAGGTGCGTCGGTGCGTGCGAACAGAGCGGATAAGTCGCGACGGCGGTAACACTTCAGGAGTTACCCTTGCTGCCATTTCCGCAGTCACTACCACCTTCCCTCAGTTCCGGCCTGGATTCCCCGGCCATTCTTGCACTTGCCGATGGCACATTGTTTTATGGTTATTCAATAGGAGCGATTGGTCATACTACCGGCGAAGTTGTGTTCAATACCGCAATGACCGGATACCAGGAAATTCTCACTGACCCCAGCTATTGCCAACAAATCGTTACGCTGACGTATCCACATATCGGCAATGTCGGTATCAATTCGGAAGACAACGAATCAGATAAATGTCAGGTTGCTGGTTTAATCATCAAAGATCTGCCGCTATTGGTTTCTAACTTCCGCTCCGAGCAAAATTTATCTGACTATCTGAAATCGCAAAACATCGTCGCGATTGCCGGTATCGATACGCGTAAGTTGACCAGAATTCTGAGAGAAAAGGGTGCGCAATGCGGTGCAATCCTGACGGGGAAAGACCAGACGAATGTTGAAAGTAAGGCGATCCAACTGGCCCAGTCTTTCAAAGGTCTTGCCGGAATGGACCTGGCAAAAGTCGTGTCGACCAAAGCACCGTACGAATGGCGTGAGACAGAATGGGTATTAGGTTCTGGTTACGGCACACAGATTACCCCACGCTACCACGTGGTCGCTCTCGATTTTGGCGTCAAGCGCAATATTCTGCGCATGTTGGCCCAGCGCGGATGTCGCGTGACGGTATTACCGGCGCAGTCCACTGCTGAACAGATTTTTGCACTCAATCCCGACGGCGTATTTTTATCTAACGGTCCTGGCGATCCTGAACCTTGTACCTACGCCATCGACGCAGCAAAAGCAGCAATGGATCGCGGCATTCCGACCTTCGGTATCTGTCTCGGACATCAAATCATGGCGCTGGCATCCGGTGCAAAAACACTGAAGATGAAGTTTGGTCACCACGGTGCCAATCACCCTGTGCAGGACGTCGCAACCGGTGAAGTGTTTATCACCTCGCAGAACCACGGTTTCGCGGTCGATGAATCGACCTTGCCAGCGAACTGCAAAGTCACGCATGTGTCGCTGTTCGACGGCTCGTTGCAAGGTTTCGAGCGCACCGACAAACCAGCATTCTGCTTCCAGGGACATCCTGAAGCCTCACCTGGCCCCCACGAAATTGCCTCATTGTTCGACCGTTTCATTGGACTAATGAGCGGGTCGACGAGTACGGAGAAAAATAACAATGCCTAAACGTAGTGATATAAAAAGTATTTTGATTATTGGTGCCGGTCCGATCATTATCGGTCAGGCATGCGAATTTGATTATTCTGGTGCGCAAGCCTGTAAGGCGCTGCGTGAAGAAGGGTACAAAGTCATTCTGGTCAACAGTAATCCGGCCACGATTATGACTGACCCTGATATGGCCGACGTGACCTACATCGAGCCGATCACGTGGCAGGTGGTAGAACGTATCGTCGCCAAAGAGCGTCCAGATGCGATCCTGCCGACTATGGGTGGACAGACTGCATTGAATTGCGCGCTCGATCTGCATCGCAATGGTGTGCTCGAAAAATATAAATGCGAATTAATTGGCGCATCGCCTGAAGCAATCGACAAAGCGGAAGACCGTTCCAAATTCAAAAACGCGATGACCAAAATCGGTCTGGGATCGGCGCGCTCGGACGTAGCACACACGATGGATGAATCGTGGGCGGTGCAAAAAACGCTGGGGTTCCCGGTCATTATTCGTCCGTCATTCACGATGGGCGGCACAGGTGGCGGTATTGCGTATAACGAAGAAGAATTTGAAGCGATTTGCAAACGCGGTCTGGAAGCATCACCCACATCCGAATTGCTGATTGAAGAATCGCTGATAGGCTGGAAAGAGTTTGAGATGGAAGTGGTGCGCGATCAGGCGGACAACTGCATTATCGTTTGCTCTATCGAAAATCTCGACCCGATGGGCGTGCATACCGGAGACTCAATCACCGTTGCGCCAGCCCAAACGCTGACCGATAAAGAATACCAAATCATGCGTAACGCTTCGATAGCGGTGCTGCGCGAAATTGGTGTTGATACCGGCGGATCGAACGTGCAATACGCGATTAATCCGGCAGATGGTCGCATGATCGTCATCGAAATGAATCCGCGCGTATCACGTTCATCTGCGCTTGCTTCCAAAGCGACGGGCTTTCCGATAGCCAAAATTGCGGCTAAGCTCGCTGTTGGTTATACCCTGAACGAATTACGCAACGATATTACCGGTAGCGCGACACCGGCGTCGTTTGAGCCGACTATCGATTACGTCGTCACCAAAATCCCGCGTTTTACGTTTGAAAAATTCCCGCAGGCGGATCATCACCTGACTACGCAAATGAAATCGGTCGGCGAAGTCATGGCGATTGGACGCACCTTCCAGGAATCGTTTCAAAAAGCATTGCGTGGTTTGGAAGTGGGCGTTGATGGACTGAACGAAAAAACCCGCGACCGCGAAATTATCGAAGAAGAATTGGGTGAACCTGGACCGGAACGTATCTGGTACGTTGGTGACGCATTTGCCCAGGGCTTTAGCCTCGAAGAAGTACACCAGCTCACGCGCATTGACCCATGGTTCCTGGCACAGATAAAAGATATCGTTGATATCGAGCTGTGGCTGGAAAAAATTGCGGTGACTGATCTCGATCGCCATACTTTGTATCGCTTAAAACAAAAAGGTTTTGCGGATCGCCGTCTTGCCAAGTTGCTGCGTACAACTGACAAAATCATCCGCGAAACGCGTCATGCGTTTAACATTCATCCAGTCTATAAACGTGTCGATACCTGTGCCGCAGAATTTGCGACCAAAACAGCGTATATGTACTCGACCTATGATGAAGAATGCGAATCGCATCCGAGCGATAAGAAAAAAATTATGGTGCTGGGTGGTGGTCCGAATCGTATTGGACAGGGTATCGAATTTGACTACTGCTGCGTCCATGCGGCATTGGCGATGCGCGACGATGGCTATGAAACGATTATGGTCAACTGCAATCCGGAAACCGTATCCACCGACTATGACACCTCCGACCGCCTGTATTTTGAGCCAGTGACGTTGGAAGATGTACTCGAAATCGTCGCCAAGGAAAAACCGTGGGGTGTCATCGTTCAGTACGGCGGACAAACGCCATTGAAACTGGCGTTGGATCTGGAAGCCAACGGCGTGCCGATTATCGGTACCTCACCAGACATGATCGACGCTGCGGAAGATCGCGAGCGCTTCCAGAAAATGCTGCACGAACTAAATCTGCGTCAACCGCCTAACCGTACCGCCCGCACTGAAGAAGATGCGCTGCGTCTGGCAATGGAAATTGGTTATCCGCTGGTGGTGCGTCCTTCTTATGTCCTCGGCGGTCGCGCAATGGAAATCGTGCATGAGCAACGTGATCTGGAACGCTATATGCGCGAGGCCGTAAAGGTGTCGCATGATTCTCCGGTGCTGCTGGATCGTTTCCTGAACGACGCGATTGAAGTCGACGTTGATTGTCTTTCAGACGGCACCAGAACATTTATCGGTGGCGTGATGGAACATATCGAACAAGCCGGTGTGCACTCAGGCGATTCCGCGTGTTCCTTGCCGCCGTATTCGTTGTCCAAGGAGACGACTGAAGAACTGAAACGCCAGACATCACTGATGGCAAAAGGGCTCAATGTTGTTGGTCTGATGAATGTGCAGTTCGCTATTCAGCGTGGCGATGAGGGGGATGTTGTGTTTGTGTTGGAAGTGAATCCGCGCGCATCCCGCACCGTTCCATTCGTTTCCAAGGTCACTGGATTGCAACTCGCGAAAATTGCTGCGCGTTGTATGGCGGGTCAATCACTCGAATCGCAGGGCATCACCAAAGAAGTCGTGCCACCGTATTTCAGCGTGAAAGAAGCCGTGTTCCCGTTTGTGAAGTTCCCCGGCGTAGATACCATTCTTGGTCCAGAAATGAAATCGACTGGCGAAGTGATGGGTGTCGGAAAAACCTTCGGTGAAGCTTTTGTGAAATCGCAGATTGGTGCAAGTGTGAATTTGCCGCGCTCTGGTAATGTATTTATCAGTGTGAAAAATTCAGACAAACCACGTGCCGTAAAAATTGCAGCCGACCTGGTCAAAATGGGATTTAATATCGTAGCGACCAAAGGTACTGCAGCAGAAATTGCCGCAGCTGGCGTTCCTGTCACAGCAGTCAACAAGAAGAGTGAAGGTCGCCCGCATATCGTCGATATGATCAAGAATCGCGAGATTGTATTGGTACTCAACTCGGTTGAAGAGAAACGCAATGCGATACAGGACAGCGGTGTGATTCGGGTTTCGTCATTGGCCGCACGTGTGACGACCTACACGACAATCGCTGGTGCAGAAGCGGCGGTGGAAGGGATGCGTCACCTGGATGAATTGCATGTCTATGATTTACAAGGTCTGCATAAATCTCTACACTAAGCGCTTAAGTTAATTTACCCCGACCACAGAGCTTATTTATTTAGCACGAAGTAACGTGCTTTTTAAATAAGCTCTGTGGTTTTCACTTGAAGAAATAAGATGAGCACAGTCCCATTGACCAAACACGGCGCAGAGTTACTCAAACAAGAGCTGCATCGTTTAAAAACCCGTGAGCGCCATGACGTAATTGCTGCTATCGCAGAAGCACGTTCGCACGGTGATCTGTCTGAAAATGCTGAGTACGACGCGGCCAAAGAACGTCAAAGTTTTATCGAAGGTCGTATCGCGGAATTGGAAGGAAAAATCAGCTCAGCGCAAATTATTGACCCGTCTACATTAGACGCAGAAGGCCGGGTGGTATTCGCATCGACCGTTGATCTGGATGACCTGGAAACGGGCGAGCGTGTGACTTACCAGATCGTCGGTGAAGACGAAGCAGATTTAAAAGAGAACAAAGTATCGATCACGTCCCCAATTGCACGCGCCTTGATCGGCAAGTATTCAGGTGACGTGGTTGCGGTAAAAGCGCCCGTTGGTGATCGTGAGTATGAAGTCATTGATGTTCGCTATATTTAATTCGATCTGATGGATACACGACTGAATCGGGTACGACTGCTGATTACCACGGCATGGGTTGGTAGTTTATGGACGATTGGTTATCTGGTCGCTCCAACGTTATTCAAAACACTATCCGACGCCAGTCTGGCAGGCACTATCGCTGGCAGTTTGTTTAAGGTCGAGGCGTGGCTCTCGATTGTTTGCGGTCTGGCGTTGATCGCGATTGCGTTGGTTCAGCGTCAAAAAATCCCCAGTATGGTGTTAGGTATGATGCTGTGCGCTGTACTCGGTTATTTCGTCTTACATCCGTATATGGCAAGTTTCCGGGCGCTGGGATTGACTGATCCCGACGCGAAATGGGAATTTGGCGTGTTGCACGGTATCTCTAGCGGAATCTACCTGATGCAAAGCATTCTGGGTGCTATGCTGATTCTGGGTAGGTTAGGCGGGGAACAGACTGGCGGTTTGATTGAAAAGAAGGCTGAATAGCGGAAATTGCAAATTCAGCCCATTGCGCAGCTTACGAACTTTTCAATGCCGATTTTTTTGAACTGGCCTGACGTGGTTTAGCGCGTTTGATGTTCCCACCGGCGGTCACTCTCTCATTCCCTTTTAACATCACTTTGCTGACGGTTGGGCGTTTGGTGCCGCTAGGACTAGGTTTGACGATCGTCACTTCACGCATGCCGCCACCGACTTTACGTAGCACTTTTTCAGTTTTTTGTTCTGATTTCGGGCGGTAGATGACTAACAGTTTGCCGATGTGCTGGATAGGCGCTGCGACGAGTTGATTGCAGATCAGGTCGTACATCGCAATGCGTGCGTCGCGGTCGTCACCAAATACGCGCACTTTGATTAATCCGTGCGAATTGAGTGACGCATCAATTTCTTTCATCACTGTTTCAGATAGACCAGCTTCGCCGATGATCACGACAGGTTTTAAGTCATGCGCTTGAGAGCGCAGCTCAGTACGTTCGATTGCTGTAAGTTTTAACATAATTTTTATTTTCACCTCTAAAGGCGCTATTTTACGCGAATGGCTAAGAATAAATTCAATCAGAACTGGTTACACGACCATATAAATGATCCCTATGTGAAATTAGCACAACGGGAAGGGTATCGTGCACGCGCCGTATACAAACTCAAAGAAATCGATGAGGCGGAAAAGCTGATCAAGCCGGGCCAGATTATCGTCGATTTGGGCGCTACTCCTGGTAGCTGGTCGCAATATGCCCGCAATAAATTAGCCGGTAAGGCTGGCGGCGGGATCAATGGCGAGATATTTGGGTTGGACATGCTTCCGATGGAGCCAATAGCCGACGTTCACTTCATGTTAGGCGATTTTCGCGAGCAGGTTATCCTGGATCAGCTTGAAGCTAGTCTGCTTGGCAGGAAAGTTGATCTGGTAATGTCGGACATGGCACCTAATTTGTCCGGCATCCCTACCGCTGATGCAGCAAGAATGGAAGATATTATTGAATTAGCCATTGATTTTGCCAAAGCCCACTTGAAACCAACTGGCAGCCTGTTGGTTAAATGCTTCCATGGTCCTGCATACAATCCGGTCTGGGCAAGGTTTAAAGAAGAGTTCAAAGTGGTTTCATCTAAAAAACCGAAAGCCAGTCGGGATAAATCATCGGAGGTGTTTATTTTGGG
>Ga0206857_1005_pt1 | contig 77465 bp, 60 predicted proteins | sample Alteio_BWOrgCont_49_FD_152865 | JGI IMG/M metagenome (GOLD analysis project Ga0206857, IMG submission 152865) | Enriched cells from forest soil in Barre Woods Harvard Forest LTER site, Petersham, Massachusetts, United States -... | ecosystem: Environmental > Terrestrial > Soil > Temperate forest >...
GCAAGCAGTCAGCGTGGCTGCAAACAGCAAACCGGCAAGTCGATATAAATCACGTTTCATTTTCAATCCTTCGAATAAATGGTGCCGCAGGGTTCGGCTAAAAAAGGCGCATAACTTCCTGGAAATCATTAAGCCTTACAGCGAACTGATGAAGTTCAGCTGGCCTCATTTGAAATTTTACCTGCGCAGTATTGTGCGACTCGGCGAGGTTTTCGATCTGTAAGCGAACGGTAAGGTGTTTTTAGTGATTTTTTATTTTATTGATTACGCCACTTTCAAGAAATTAGCAAAAAATAAAATGTTCTATTCAATGGGCGGCAAACCAAAATCGTTTGAAATGAATGGACGGACGTACAGGGTCCAACGCTGGCTTCACGTGAACTTCAACTGATGGGTGCTTAGGAAAGTGGATGAATATCGCGCTACCAGATAACTTAAATCTGACAGATAACCGAATATTATGTATCTGCCAGATTCATTCCAATTTCGTCGAGTCATTGCGGATTCCTGATTACTCGATTGTCTTGAGTGGTTTCAGTTGTCCAATACTAACTTGGTTACGGAATAGGTTCCGTTTTGGAAAATTTTAGGACCTATTGTTATTGCTTATGACCTCGATGGAGTCGGGACGGGTTCTGTAGGATTTGTGTGCCATGGGTTCGGTTCAGGCTCCATTGGACGAACGACTTGCGGATCAATTGATTTTTTCATTTCAGTTTTCCATGGCTGTGGAGGTGGTTCACTTGGGCCTGACTTCCAGGGGCTTGGTTCAGGTTCTTCTGTAGGCGAAATTTGAGCACCCTTCGATACGGATGTGAGACGACTCATCATGGTCAATGAATTTAAATTTGCGCTGGACTGCAGACTCGAAGGGCGCAATACCGGGCGCTGTGTGACATTAGTCGGCCCGGCAACAGAAGAAGCACAAACAAAAATACCAAGAAGCGAACTACACAACATACTTTTCAATATCAGATTTTTCATAGTTAACTCGCTAAAGATTAAAAGAGATGCGAATTCCGCGATACGGACACGCACACTATTGTTCCCAATCTCCATGTGTTGCGGAGATGAGAGCGATTCCGGTCAGAGTCAGAGAATCTGGCCGCGGATACCATATTGCGGCAAGTGCGATAACAGATTCGTTACCAATAGATAACTTCGCGTATTTAAAGAAATGAATCACAACAACCGCCTGTGGTTTTTCGACCGCAAAATTAAATAGTTTCGCTTGGCTTCACAATCGGTTCGAGTGCTAACCAACACTCCGTCAATATTTAAAGCAATCGGCAACGACGTTCTAAAGACCCCATCTGCGGCTATTGGGCAAACTCGATGATGTCGTTGTAAAAATCAATCATGCCCGATATAAGTGCACGGATATTCAGTAATCTGTTAGGCATCTGTAATCACCATTCAGGTAAATTGTGTCTAGCATGACCACCTGAGTTCCAATGGCTTTATAGCGTCAGGGGTGACTTGTTATTGCAAAAAATTAAGGAGAAAATATGAGTGAGCAACGCCGTGCTCTTGTGCTTTTTCGAATGGAACAAATCGGTGAGGGTGCGACCGGCGCATCCAAAAAAATATCGATAGGAGAGACGGTAAAATTCTCCGCTAAAAAATCTGCGCAAGAAGAAGGGAAAAGATTTTCTGGATGGCTATGCCGAGATGGCGAGATTGAATCGGAAGTGTTGGAAAGTATGAATGACGGACAGTGGCTGGTAGGTGAAGTAGATCTTGCCGATATTTCTCCGGTTCATACGCAATGCACATTTCGCAAAACGACCGTACGTTTTTCTGGCTCTGCGGTGGGCGCAGAGAGCTACTTGCGTGATCGTTCACTATTAGCTGCAAAAATCGCGATCAAAGCCGCGCACCTTGATGTTGCCGATCAAGAGATGCCCACCATAGCCAATTTCGACGAGCGGACCGCGTCGACTGGCGACGGCGGCATCGCCATTACAGGTAGCGGAAGCGCCAAAGCCGGGACCAATGGCATCGCGTTGGCTTCGAATGGTGGCGCAGTGTGTGTAGGAGACGGCGGCGTCGCAATAACAACCGAAGTTGGTGTTGGGATGGTGGGTGAAGGCGGAGTCTTAATCATGGGCAGGTGGTTGGACGAGGAAACCGGTGGACCCAGATTTACTATTGGCTACGCTGGTGAAGACATCAACCCGCATACACCTTATGTCCTTGACGAAGACTATAAGTTTGTTGAATTTGAAGACTAATGCGGCTATCGAAATCACATTAAGGAAAAATTATGTACGGACAACGCAGCGCACTTGTGCTTTTCTGCATCGGGCCCAATGACGAAGTACCACGAGGCACTCCCAAGAAAATCTCTGTCGGCAAAACCCTGAAATTTCCCGCTAGTGATAAGGGGAAATCAGATGGCAAGGAATTTCATGGTTGGTTATGTCGCGAAGATGCGGCAGCTTCCAAAAGCGAGGATCACGGCAACGAAAAACTCTGGTTCGTTGGTGACGTTGATGTTGACGAGATCTATCCGGTTCATACGCAGTGCACATTTTCAAGTGCAACTGTTCGATTTTCCGGTAATGGTTCGGAGGCGATTAAATACTTAAAGGCGCATTTATCCCAGGTGGCCAATATTGCGGTCGTTGGACCGCACGTCGCAAGTGTTGGTCAAGGCGGAGTTGCGATTGCAAGTTTCAATGAAGGTTCGGCTGAAGCGGATGACGTCAGTGTTGCCGTCACTGGCAGCGGGAGCGCTAGTGCTGGAGACTACGGCGTCGCTTTGGCGGCTAGGGGAGGTACCGTTGATGTCGGAACGAATGGCGTTGCGATTTCCATTGAATGTGGAATCGGGACGGTAGGTGATGGCGGTGTATTGATCATGGGATGGCGCGACGAAGAGGGCCGACGTCGATTCGAAATTGGATATGGGGGCGCCGGAATTAGTCCACATTTTCCTTATGTCCTTGATGATGATCGCAATTTTGTTGATTACGAATCGTAGCGTTTTTGGTGAATTTTGAAGACTCGGACCTCGCTCGCAATTTCGCCCGTTGTTTCGGCATATCGAGCTGTTTTCAAGGAACAAAGTAAGATGGTAATTTGAGCCAACGACTAACATCGTTGGCACCGATACTATAGTCTTGGAGTTCTCTCTAATCTGAATATCTCTCCCCAAAGTGCATTTTCCCAAAGACACACTGAATAAATCGGTGCGTTGTCATTTCTTGCGCGCATTTGAAAGAGTGACGAATCCTGCGCGCACTTAGATCGATAATAATTATTCAATTTGTTTCCCCAGTAAGAAATGATTCGGTTGTTGTTTATTAAAAAATAGATTGTGGTTTTAGATTAAAAAATAAGCGATTAGTGGTTACAGCACGCTTACAGATTAAAAATCTCGCCAAATTCCCCAATATTACCCACGTAAAATTTCACCTGTGCTTAGCCGAATACCCCATTCGCTGGCGCGCTGTGGCTTTGATCATTTAAGTCACGTGCAATATTGATAGAACTGATCGGCGACTGCCGTGCACCCAAAGGATTGATGATGAAACGTAATGTATATCGACTGGTTTATTTAATATTTTCAGTAGTACTTGTCGCCTGTGGCGGAGGTGGTGGGAGCAGCCCGGCCGGATCTGGTACTTCAGGCGGCGGTTCATCAGGTGGGGGATCGTCAAGTGGTTTTACGATAGGTGGTTCGATTTCTGGACTAGCCAGTGGCACAAGTGTAGTACTTAATAATAGCGGAGGTGACAGTCTGACGATTACTGCGAATGGAATATTTACATTCAGTACACCAGTGGCTGCAAATGGATCATATGTGATTACTGTGGCGACTCAGCCGACTGGTGAGATCTGTACTGCGTCAAACGGCACTGGTTCTGGTGTGGTAGCGAATGTGTCAAATATTAGCGTGATCTGTTCCGCTACGTCGTTCACTGTGAGCGGAACTGTAAGCGGATTAACTGGAAGTGAGCAAGTGACACTGCTAGCTAATGGAGGCAACCCGGTTACGGTAACCAAGAATGGTGCCTTTAATTTTAGTACGCCCATCGCTGAAAATGCCAGTTTTAGCGTGACTGTTGGCACACAACCTGTGGGAGAAGTATGTAGTGTTACCAATGGATTTGGTGCGGGGACCGTTGCGAACTATAGCAAAGTTAATGTAGCGTGTTCGGCTTCCACGTTTACGATTGGCGGTAACGTTGCTGGCCTGGCCGCAGGAGAGCAGGTCACGTTATTTAACAATGGCGCTAACCCCGTGGCTGTGACATCGAATTCTGGATTTACCTTTAGTACACCTGTTGCATTGGGTGGGAGTTACAACGTGACTGTGGGCACGCTTCCTGTTGGTCAGGTTTGTAGCGTTTCCAATGGCACCGGGTCGAATGTAAGCGCCAATGTTGTTGGCGTTGGCGTCATCTGCTCTGGAACAGCAACGTCTTACTATGTGAGTGGAAATGTAAGTGGTTTAACTGGTAGCCAGCAAGTAACCTTGCTTGATAATGGTACTGATCCGACGACTATCGCGTCAAATGGCAGTTTTACTTTTGCCGCACCGATTGCAGACAGCGCAGGTTACGACGTTAGTGTTCTGACGGAACCAATACTGACTACATGTAACGTCACGAACGGGTCAGGTTCTGGAAACACCACTAATATTATTGGTGTCAACATTTCTTGTTTGCCTTCAACTGGCTCGGTGCTGTCAACATTTTTGGGGTCACCTGGTCCTGGTGTACCCTCAGGCAATATCATAGAAGGAATCGACGGAAATTTTTACGGTGTGACAGACAGTGGGGGAATAGACGCGAGTGCTGGGGGGGAGTATGACGAAGGCGCGCTTTATCGGATTACTTCTGCGGGCGTAACAACTGTATTGCATTCATTTGGTAATGGATCTGATGGCGCTTTCCCCGAAGGAAACTTGATTCAGTATATGGGAAATTTCTACGGTGTGACATACAGCGGAGGGTCCTATGGCTTTGGGACCATTTACAAGATCACGCCGAGCGGTAACGAAACTGTCGTGTACAACTTCCCAGGTGGCGCTGCTGGTTCAGCTCCCACATCGGGATTGACAGTCGGGAATGACGGAAATCTGTATGGTGTAACAACTCAAGGAGGCACAAATAGCGTGGGAGTTTTTTACCAACTCACTGCGGCCGAAGTTTTTACACCTTTATACAGCTTCGGAACAAATGCCAACGATGCCATTAACCCAGCACATGGATTGATTTTGGGTGAGGATGGCAATTTTTATGGGATTTCCTACAGTGGTGGTTCCTCAAATTTGGGTGCCCTATACCAAATCACGCCTAGCGGTACTGAATCGGTATGGTGGTCATTTAAGGGGGGGGGGTCGGACGGGGCAAATCCTGGCAGTCCGCTAATTAAGGGACTCGATGGCTATATTTATGGGACGACCAATTCCGGCGGAAGTAACAATAATGGAACGTTCTTCAGAATTACTGCGAGCGGAACAGAGTCGGTTCTGTACAACTTTGGGGTGACATCGAACGACGGGAAAGTACCAGCTTTCCTCGTGATCGGTAGCGACGGTAATTTTTATGGTGTCACGGAATTAGGGGGAGCGGTTGCGAGCGGAACAATTTTCCAGATTACTTCAAACGGTGCTGAAAAAATAGTTTATTCATTTGCGTCGAATACGGGCAAAAAATTTGGCTTAATTCAAGCTAGTGATGGTCATTTTTATGGAGCCTGCGGGAGCGCTGCTGGCACTGGAGGCGAAGTGTTTAAGTTTTAGGGAATCTGAACTGATTGAATTGCCGTAGTCCACGTATACTGACCCAATGGGCTAGGCGACTCAATTAGAAATCGATTTGAAAAAATTTTTCAAGATTCCGCCCCGGGAAAAATTTATGTCGTTAATCCTAAATTGCATCCGCGATATGTCAGCCGCGGTTTGTGGACGAGAGCGGTAAGTAACGATAAATCTTTAGTCGAAATTGATGCCCTTGAAAATGGAAATGGATTATGGATAAAATAGCTACCGCCTTGTTTAATTATTGCCGCTAGCGACGCTGGCGGGATGTCTGTCAATACCGGTTTCTGAATCGTATAACGTAACCGTGACAAGCTCGCATCCGAACCAAGTCTCTGCCGTGTCCAATGCAACTGGCATTAGTGATGGTACTAATATCAATAACGTGGTGGTTAGGTGTTTTTAAGTGACCTACACGGTTGGACACAGAGTCTCGGGATTGAAACCGGGCGAGCGAGTGATCCTTTTAAATAATGGAGCAAATTCTATTGGCGTGATTTCAGATTGCAGTTTTACTTTTTCTTACTCCTGCTATTGAGAATGGTATATATAACGTAACGTTAGCAGCGCAGCCGGTTGGTAAATCCTGCGCAGTGTCTAATGGGAGTGGCAATGAAGTTGCGGAAAACATCAGCGACGTGCGGGTGATTTTCTGCGCCTTGCACTATTCGATAATTTATTTTCTGAATTCCAAGCGTAAGACCTTCTGTTTCAACCACACATTGCCGCTGCGGCTCGGCTCGAATTTTCTTCAGATTGATCGACCTTCGCGATTTTCTAATTCCTGCTTCGGCATTCCGTAGCTTTTCTATTTTGATTGACGCAAAAATTATGAATCAGATTGCGTTGTGGATAGCTTTGGCTTCAAACGGCGTCCATAATTTCGCGAGCATTAAAATCAATTTTTGATTCGCAATATTTTTCATCACTCCAAAAAAATACAAAGCCATTACGCTTAACTTGCCGATCAAAAATTCGCTTCAAACGCGAAACGTTGCTCACGTAGAATTTCTTTGAGAAAGACTTTAGTTTTAACTGAATGTCATTTGGTAAATGCGTTAGATCTGCAAACCGCATTTAGCTCTTTTGACTAAATTAGCGACGTATTCGTCGCGTAACTTTGGGGTTGAATATGAATCGAAATCTAAATCAATTAGCGTGTCTATTATTTTCAGTCGGATTGACTGCATGTGGTGGTGGGAGCGACTCTGCTTCAGATCCCACTTCTCCTACGGGATCGATTTCGCCGGAAAAATCCGATTTTATAAGTTGTACGGGATATCTCCACGTGATCTGCGCCAAGGAGCAGGTGCTCTATTCGTTTGGCTCCGGGTTGGATGCAGCAAATCCTATGGGGCCGTTGGTTTTAGGGAATGATGGCAATTTTTACGGAGTCACATTTAATGGCGGCAGTGCCAATCTTGGCACGGTAATTCGAATTAATCCTGTAACCAAAATTGAAACGCTACTCTACTCATTTACTGGTGGAGCTGATGGTGCAAATCCATTGGGTGGATTGGTCTTAGGTAAAGATGGAAACTTTTATGGAACGACATATAGCGGCGGGGCTTATGTCGGCACCGTGTTTAAAATCAGTCCAACTGGAATTGAAACGGTAATTCACTCTTTTGGCAATAGCAACGATGGTGCAAATCCCCAATCCCAGCTCGTTGCGGATAGTAACGGGAATTTGTATGGTACAACGGCGTTCGGTGGTAGCTTTGGTAATGGTTCCGTATTCAAAATATCGACCACTGGTGTTGAAGAAGTAATTTATTCGTTTGTCGGCGGCGATACGGATGGCTCATGGCCCTTTTCAGGATTGCTGATAGGAAGCGACGGTAATTTATACGGAACAACGTCTGAGGGTGGGCCTGAAAATAGCGGAACGGTCTTTAAAGTTACGCCAGGTGGTGTAGAAACGGTGTTTCACTTTTTTGGTAGTAGCACAACCGATGGAGCGTTTCCGGAAACTGGCCTTACTGTGGGTGCCGATGGAAATTATTATGGCACGACCATCTCTGGCGGAGCAGCAAGTATGGGCACGGTTTTTCAAATAAATTCCGCTACTGGTGCGATGAACACAATCTACTCTTTTGCTAGTGATAGCACTGGTTACAATCCGATTACTACTCTCACGCTTGGAAATAATGGCATGTTGTATGGCACAGCGGCAGGCCCTTCGTCTGGCGTGTTGTACCAAATATCCACGAGTGGTGTCGAAACTGTTTTGCACACATTTGCCGGAGGAACAATTGATGGTTCTAATCCTTATGGTCAAGTGATATTTGGAAGCAATGGAATTTTATATGGCACTACCCGCTTAGGTGGTCTCAATAATCAGGGCACCTTCTATAGCTATACGTTCGATTGATAAAGAAAAGTAGGGGGGGCGCATCCTCCCTTTTTGCCTAATTTTTTAATCATACCAATTTGGTACACAAGGTTTTTTGCAAGTTGAATTTGGAAAGAAGCGATGAATAAAAATAACTGTCGATTCGTTTGGATGTTTCTTCCATTAGCACTGTCGGGATGTCTGTCAATACCGGTCTCTGAATCGTACAACTTGAGTGTGACAAATCCGCATCCAAACGAAATCTGCAACGTATCCACCGCAACCGGTTCTACGTATGGAGTGAATATCAATAACGTGACGGTAAGTTGTTCTTCAGTGACCTATACGGTTGGCGGCAATGTGATGGGATTGAATCCGGGCGAGCGGGTGGTTCTATTAAATAATGGGGAGAATCCCATTGGCGCAATTGCAGACGGTGAGTTTATTTTCCCTACCCCTATTATTGAGAATGGCACGTATAGCGTGACGATTGCAGCGCAGCCGACCGGAAAATCCTGCGCGGTGTCTAATGGGAGCGGTACCGCAGTCGGGGCGAATATAAGCAATGTGCAGGTGATATGTAGTGCCCGGCGCTAATCGACCACTTTTGTATTCTGAATTTCGAATATAAGCTCTCAGCGTTGATTTTACATGCGCGTTGCCGTGGCATTTCAATTTTATTTTTACCCAGATTGGTCGATCTTTGCTCACTTTCGACATCTATTTTCAATTCTTAATTTCTACGAATTGATGCACAGGATCACCCACAGCCAAAAAAAGCCGTCATTTCAACTTAGTCACACGGGAGCGAATGGTTCGCTGGCGAGGTCTAAATAGTTTTGGGTAAGCCTCGCCTCTTAGTGTGAGAAATGTTAGTCTTTTGGCGTCGAAAATACTTTTCGCTGCAAATTACCTCTCCGATTTCGATAGCATCAGTGTCAATTTGTGAACAACCGCAAGCACCTTCACTCCTAAAAAATACAAAGCCATTACGCTTAACTTACCGATCAAGAATTCGCGTAAAACGCGAAGAGTTGCTCACGTAAAATTTCTTCGATAGAGGCATCGGTTTTACCAATGCTTTTTGAAAAATGCGCTAGATCGGCATGCCGTATTGAGCGCTTTCGAATTAATTAGCGGCGTAATCGTTGCGTAACTTTGGGATTGACTATGAATCAAAATCTAAATCGACTAGCTTGTTTGCTATTTTCAATTGGGCTAGCCGCATGTGGCGGCGGCGGTAGTGGCGCAACACCATCGGGGACCAACCTGTCTTCAAACGGCGGATCAAATGGCACTAACACGATTGGCGGTACGCCGTCTGCAATTAGCTACACTGTGAGCGGCACGGTTATGGGGCTAACTGTGGGGCAGTACGTGACACTCAATGAAAATGGCGCCGATCCGACCACAGTCAGTGCACCTAATACAGCATTTAAATTTTCTGCTGGAATTACTGAAAATAGTCCTTATGCGGTCACTATCGATACCAACTCGTTATTTACGACTTGTAGCGTATCGGCCAATGGGGCAGCGTCACAATTAAAAGCGAACGTCAACAACGTCGGTATCAACTGCGCTCCGTACGTTGAGTCAGTGCTGTATTCGTATGGACATATTACGAACGACGCAGAACTAGCTAGCGGTAATGTTATTCAAGGTTCCGATAATAATTTGTATGGTCTGGCTATAGCTGGCGGTCAACACAGTGACGGTGTTTTATATCAAACCACGCCCGACGGTACACAGACAATATTGCATTCGTTCGGCAGCAATGCATCGGACGGTACGTTTCCGAACGGAAGGCTGATCGAATATGAAAGCAACTTTTATGGTGTCACCTATGGCGGAGGCGTGAATGGCTTGGGAACGGTATTTCGGTATTCCCCAAGCGCATCGGCAGGTTCTAACTATCAGGTGATATACAGTTTTGTAGGTGGGAGCAATGGTTCCAACCCTCGCGTGGGCCTGACTTTGGGAGATGACGGAAACCTCTATGGCGTCACGACAGCCGGAGGCAAAGGAAATGGCGTGTTCTTTAGAATTGTACCAACAACAGGTGTTGAGACCGGGCTCTATAGTTTTGGAACGAATTCCTCACAGGATGTATCCGATATCGAGGCAGAATTGGTACTAGCTGCAAATAGCACTTTTTACGGTGTTTCGACTGGTGGAGGCGGGCACGGCCAAGGTGCGGTGTTCGCGGTCGCCGAAGGAGGGGCCGAGTCGATACTTTGGAACTTCACGGGAGGCGTCGACGGCGGAGCGCCAAACGCTGCGTTGGTGCCTGGTCCAAACGGGTTTTATGGAACAACCACAAGTGGCGGCAATGGCAGTAACTTTGGGACCTTATTTAAGTTGACGTTGAATGGGAATGGCTCGGCAAGTATTTCTCCGATTTATAATTTCCCGGAACATGAAACTGCCACGGGCCCATTTATTCTAGGGACCGACGGAAATCTATACGGGGTGGTCGGGGAGGCGTTACCAGGCCAGGGAGCGTTATATAAAATTACGCCAGATGGACAGGAATACACGTTGTATTCTTTTGGAACGAATGCCGGTGACCTATATGGTCCTGTCGGAATAATCCGAGGCAGCAATGGATTTTTATACGGTGTTTGTGAGACAGGTGGAGCGAATGGCATGGGTGGAATTTTTAAATACAGCGCCAACTGACAAAAATTGTTATTTAGGTCCACTAAAAGATTTGAGTGCCTTTTCGTTGCACGCAAATGCAAATGATTAATCGTAAAACGTCAAAACCAAAGGGGAGGTTTTATTTCCCCTTTTTTCGTATAGTCCGAATCATGCAATTTTCGTACACGAACGCAACTTGATTTTGAGATCGCAGGTAATTGGTTCATCAACGTCAGGTTAATCTTAATTTTAGCCCCGCATTAGTATCGATCCAGATCTACGATCGAATAACGTAACCCCCAACTTCACTATATCGACTCGGGGCAAATGCCAAAATATTTTTCTGAATTTATTGCGTTAACCACGAATATAGTGATCGGTAATTTATTCGTAATAGATAGTATGCGATTGTACTAACCAAGGAAGAATTGCGCGTTAATTGGGCCGGCGCACAATATTTTTAAACGGCCCAAATTTTAAAAATTAATGAAGGAGTACATTATGAAACACGATCAAGAAACCTCAGTGATGGAACAAGCGCAGATCATCGAGCAAACTATCGGTGCCGTAGAATTAAGTGACGAAGATCTGAAAGTCGTTGCTGGTGGCGGCCCTGGCAATCCATTTCCATATTCTCTGAATATTGATTGCCGGATCTAAGCACTAAAACGCTGCGCGATCGGACTTTAGTTGGACCCGAATCGCGCAGCATTTTGTTTATTGGTTAAATGGGCGCGTCCCTACAAATAGCTCCGTGGTTACGCTTATTTCTTTTTTTTAGACCATCACTGAGTTAACTTATTATGTCAAAAATAAATAATGCTGATTCAGTGTACGGATTAATATTTGCGAATCCGATGCACTATTCAAATCTGGATGAATCAGACATAGCGCTTTTGCCATTTATGATCTGGGTTGCACCGCTGATGCGCAGCGAGCACGAGCGTGTCATTGCAAAACTTCACAAATATTCTCACCCGTATAATAAAGAAACGCTGATCCGCAGCATCAATTCCGCATTTGCGAAACCAATTCTTAAGCTGTGTCATAAAACCATGATTTTGGAATTGGGGCTGGCGCGTCATCGCGATACGCTCAAAGGCGAACTTCCCGAGAACCGGTTTCGCGATTTTCTTAATAACCTCACCAGCATAACCGGTCGGAAAAAATTTGATGCGAGTTATCCGCTGCTAAAAGCTGCGGTGATTCAATGCATAGATCAAACTGGCGCCGCGCTGGTTAGTCTATTGGAGCGTTTAAACAACGATCAAACTTCGTTCCACACGCTAACAGAACATTCGTTTGGACCTGGTCGCCTTCTGGGCATGGAAACTGAACTGGGCGATCGTCATCATAACGGACGAAGCGTCACACGGCTTGAGTTTGAGTACTTAACCTTATATTACAAGCCGCGTTCATTGAAAATCGACGAAGCCTACGCGCATTTTATTGCGACGATGAATGAGGAATGTGGTTTGCTCGATCAATTTGCCGCGAAGGTATTGAATTGTGGTGAATACGGCTATGCGGTGGCTATCAAATTTCAGGAAGCCGGTACTGAACAAATGCTACGCGATTACTATCGCCGTTTCGGCGGATTGGTGGCGATCTGCTATATATTGGCCGCGAACGATTTGCATCACGAAAACCTGATCGCATCGGGTGGCTACCCGGTATTGATTGACGTGGAGACCTTGTTCAATCCCAAATATTTCACCCAACTGCAATCAAAGGAGGCGCTACATTCTGTAGGCAATACGCTATTTGATACCGGCGCGCTTCCCTTTGGTGTTCTTGGGAAAGCGACCTTAGATGTTTCCGCTCTATATATGCCATATCAGACCGTGATTCAGCGAGTTCCTGTAGACCTTGGCACCGATAGTTTATGTTTGAAAGAACAGCGCATCGCGATACCTTTCGCAAAAAATATGCCACGGTTGAATGGTCGGCAGGTTCTGCCTGATCGGTATCAGGAATCGATTGAAATGGGTTTTGAGGCAACCTATATGCAGTTGCTGTCGATGAGGTCAAAATTGCTCAGCGAAGACGGTCCGCTTGCGCCGTTCAAGAATTTATCCTCTCGTGTACTACTCAGGGAAACTCAGGTCTATGGCAATGTGTTGCGCGCGCTTGCTCATCCGGATTACTGCAAATCTGAAAGCAAGCGCGATGCGCTGATCTCAAGATTAAAAGCCAAACGAGATGGTTGGCCGCCTTATAAAAAATGCTGGTCTGCCGAACGCGATGCGTTATTGCGAGGCGATGTTCCGTATTTTTCTGCGACGATATCGAGTCGCGATGTTCAAGATGATCAAGGTAAATCTTATTCCAATCTTTATGGCACGTCAGGTTGGTCTGTGTCCAGGCAGCGTATCCGTACTCTAACCAGGCGCGACATGCGGCGCCAGGTGCGTCTGTTGCGTGAGGCGGTTATTTGTACTAAAACTTCTGATAATTTTGAATCGTGGTCGAATCTATTTCCAGTTCATCCTGTCACTGACAATCACATTCGCGTTGATCGACTTGAATTTCTTGAAGAAGCGACACGAATTGGGGACCGGCTCATCGAATGCGGATTTGAAAATGGTAACTATGTTAGACATTTTCAGTTGGAGTTTCGCGACAATAAAGAAATGCGTCCCCATCAGTTGGGTGCTGACTTGTATGGTGGCCTGTCCGGTCTAGCTGTATTCTTCGCCGAACTGTATCGTCAATCGCGGCATGCGCGCTTTCTTGATGCTGTCGAAATCACGCTGGCTAGCGCGCGTCGCGAGTACACAAGATCTTCCGGGTCATATGATTCGATTGGCGCATTTTCGGGCGTGTCGGGTTGGATTTACGCGCTCGCCATGTTGGGCACGCGGCTGAAACGACCGGAATGGGTGGATGAGGCGATCTCGTGGCTGCCGTGGCTTCAGGAACGTGTCCAACATGACCGGGTGCTGGATGTGGTCAGCGGGGCGGCAGGGGCACTGTTGGTTCTCTCCGAACTGGAAAGGATTGCGCCGGAACGTGGCGCGTTTAAAGTTGCAGCTGCTTGCGCAGACCACCTGGCTGAACAGGCGAAACAGCAATATAACCAGGTATTCTGGATTTCTTCGACAAAGTCCGACGAAATCCTGACTGGATTTGCTCACGGAGCTGCCGGTATCGCGGCCGCGTTGATCCGGTTTGCCGGGATCAGTAACGATGAGCGCTATCTCGCGCTGGCCAACGGCGCCATTCACTATGAACGCGAACACTTCTTCACACAGGGTTGGATGAATCTGCGCTTCGACTGGTCGAAAGAAATAAGTGCCGACAATTGCTCCCATGCCTGGTGCCATGGTGCGCCAGGTATCGGACTGAGCAGGATGTCTCTGCCAAAGAAATCACACGACATGGCATGGAAAAATGAGTTGGGCTATCTTCTCGAGCACACCCGGAATTTTGGTTTTGGTGGTAGTCATTCGCTCTGCCATGGACAACTGGGCAATCTCGAATTTCTAATGAAACATAACGAAGCGTACCCGGATAGTCCGGCCGCACAATCCTGGCCAAATATAGCTGCCGAAATATTGATGGAAGGCAGACAGGGCTGGCGTTATTGCAATCTGAAAGGTCCGGAGATTCTTGGCCTAATGACCGGTATGGCAGGAATCGGCTATGGCCTGTTGCGTATTGTCGATCCGGCCAATGTTCCATCTGTCTTGTTGTTGGAATTGGGGCAATGAGGATGTGTCTTTTGCTGAATTTTGGCAAGTTGCGCCAGTTTGAATTGGGGGACACGCGATGATTCAGGGCTTATTTCGCCGCGAGGTGCTGGCTGCCAGGTATGGTGAACAATTGGGTAGTATTCAATTGCAGCCCCCGAGAATTGGTTGGGTCTATTTCGGGTTGAGCCTGATGGTGATTGGTGGCGCCCTGATTTTGATTACAACAGCGAGTTATACGAGACATCAGGTTGTTCAAGGTAGTTTGGTCCCAGATGGTGGTGTGCTGAATGTTGCCGCACCATCTGCCGGTTTAATCGTGAAACTATTGGTAAGCGAAGGCGAGTCGGTCACGGCCGGGCAGGCGTTGTTGGAAATATCCGGTGAGCGCGACAGCGCCTCGCTTGGCAGTACACGAAATGCAATCCTTCTTCAACTGCATGCGAAGCGCAATCGGCTAGAGTCGGAAATCAGCGAAGCACGGCAAATCGCCGATTTGAAGCAACAGGAATATACCAATCAGAAGCGGATATCAAATGACCAGATCAAGCAGATTGTCGATCAGATTGCCTTGCAAAAGGAGCGCGTCGACAGCAGCAACGCGCTGTATGAGCAGTGGCTTACGCTTAAGGCATCCGGCCTTGTCACGAAGCTGCAATTACTACAGCAACACGATAGTGCATTGCAAAATGAAGTTCAGCTAAAGGAGCTGCGCCGTCAGGAAATTGACGCCAGGCAGCAGTTGTCGCAGCGTGAAAGTGATCAGCGCCAGAGTCCCTTCAATCTGGAAAAACAGATCAATGAATTGAGCCGCCAGATCGCCGATATCGATCAGGATATTTCCGAAAGCGAAATGCAACGGGCCACAGTTCTGAAAGCGCCGGCGGATGGCGCCGTGGCGAATCTGATGGCGCATGTCGGACAGACCGTTACGACGCAACAGGCTTTGTTGAATGTGATTTCTCAAAATACCCGGCTGCAGGCCGAGCTCTGGGTGCCAAGTCGCGCTGTTGGGTTTCTGGCAAATGGGAATAGAGTGACTTTACATTATCAAGCATTTCCGTACCAAAAATTTGGTGAGCATTGGGGCACGATAGCAGCAGTATCTCGCAGTGCAGTCGCCCCCTCGGAACTGGGTCGAGTATTGGGTAAGGAAATTCGCGAGTCGCGCTATCGGGTTCTGGTGAATCTGGATGTTCAGGATATCTTTGCTTATGGAAAAGCCGAACCGCTTAAATCTGGTCTGGATCTGGATGCAGATTTGTTACTTGATCGCCGCCGTCTGATCGAATGGATATTTGAGCCTATGTTGGGCATGGCGAAGACCTGGCACGGCGCTCCCTCAGTTGAAGGCAAGTCGGATGAATGATTCTCCCTTATTTGTGGCCAGTTCGATTATTGGCGGTCGTCGAGTTCCTCAAGTCATGCAGACCGAGAATGCGGAATGCGGCCTTGCCTGTATGGCGATGATTGCCAGCTACCATGGTTTTGAAATCGACCTGCCCGGATTGCGACGCCGTTTCCCGACCTCATTAAGTGGACTAACGATGAACCGGATGATTGAAATTGCGCACGAACTGGGGTTTGATGGGCGCGGCCTGCGAGTTTCAATTGAATCGTTGGATCAGCTAAGCCTACCCTGTGTGTTGCATTGGAACCTGAATCATTTTGTCGTGTTGAAGAAAATCAGCAAAAAATGGGTTGAGGTCAACGACCCTTCGTTCGGGCCACGACGTTTGTCCATCGCTGAATTTGGCAAGCACTTTACCGGCGTTGTGTTGGAATTGAAAAAAACGGCGAGTTTTAGGCCGGAAAAGGTGGCGCAAAAAATTCGACTGCGTTCGCTGACTGGGCATATCACCGGTTTGCCAGGTGTGTTTGCGCAAGTCCTTGGGCTGGCAATTGCTATTGAATTGCTGGCCTTGATTATCCCGTTTCAGATGCAGTGGGTGATTGACAATGTATTGTCTACAGGTGACAACAATCTGCTGATCATTCTCGGAACGACGTTTTTTATTGTCATTGCGTTACAGGCAGGGTTAGCGATTGCACGCGGTTGGTTGATTAGCTGGTTTGGTGGAACGATGAATATCCAATGGACAAATAATTTGTTTGGCCATCTTCTGCAATTACCATTGGACTTCTTTGAAAAGCGCAAAATGGGCGACGTAATGTCGCGCTTTAATTCGATACGTTCCATCCAAAATACGCTGACTGGTAGTTTTGTCGAAACCTTGCTGGATGGTTTTATGAGCGCCTTTGCTTTGGCAATCTTATTTTTTTACAGCCCTGGCATGACTTGCGTTGTATTTCTGTTTTTCTCAATGTATGCCATCTTGCGGGCGATGACGTTTTACCGGCTACGCCGTATTAATGAAGAGCAGCTGATTTACCGGGCACGGCAGGATACCGAGCTGATGGAATCGATACGGGGCGTACGCACGATCAAATTGGCCAACAAGCAAAGCGATCGACGTGCCAGTCTCGCGAACGCTACGATTGAGTCTGCCAAACGCGACATTCAACAACAACGACAAACCATGACGTTTGGTGCAATCAATCAGGGGATGCTCGGCATGCAGCGAAGCTTGCTGATTACGTTAGGTGCATGGATGTGCCTGAAGGAGACGTTTTCAACTGGGATGGTGCTTGCGTTTGTGGCGTTTTCTGATCAATTCTGCACCAGAATTACCAGCGCTATCGACAAGTTTATTGATTTCAGAATGCTACGCCTGCATGCCGAACGATTGGCTGATATTGCGCTAAGCGAGACCGAGCTGTATCAACATGGCAGCTATACCGGAGTGCAGCCGACGCCATGGATTGCTTTACACAATGTAAGCTTTCGTTATGCGGATAATGAACCCTACATTTTGCACAACATCAATTTGCGGATCGAACAGGGGGAATCTGTTGCGCTTGTTGGCGCTTCCGGTTGCGGCAAGACCACGCTCTCAAAAATCATTCTCGGTTTGTTGCAACCGACCGAAGGCTATGTGGAGATCGGCGGCATTGATATTCGCAAATTTGGATTGAATCGATATCGGACCATGCTGGCGGCTGTCATGCAAGACGACGTCCTGTTTGCGGGAAGTGTTGCTGACAATATCAGTTTTTTCGATCAAGAGGCCACCGCCGAAGCGATTCATCATGCTGCCAGGCAGGCAGCGATTCACGACGAGATTCTTGGACTCACCATGGGCTATGAATCGTTGGTCGGCGATATGGGGTCTTCGTTGTCTGGCGGACAGAAACAACGCGTGTTGCTGGCGCGGGCTCTGTTTCGGTCGCCAAAAATCCTGATCTTGGATGAGGCAACCAGTCATCTGGATGTCGATAATGAAAGGCTAATCAATGTATCGATTAGAGAGTTGAAAATGACGCGTATTTTGATTGCGCACCGACCTGAAACGATTGCCAGTGCGTCCAGGATCATACACCTAGCCAATGGACGAATTTTATGCAAACTAAACCAATATTAATACTAATAACGATTACGGTGCTGGTGTTATTTGGCTGTATCGAAATGAAAAATGGTATCCAAAATTCTGCGGATTCTGTGCAACGCCAAGCCACTTCCAAGCGTGATCTGAAGAACGGTTGTGAGTTGTTTGAAATCGCCGACCTAGAAGGTCTGCTGGGCGCACATTTTTCAATTGTCGGCAATACCGTATTTACACAAAGCGACGATCTGTACGAAAGAAGCACTTGTAGCGTGAAAGCCAACGACGGAAAACGTCAGGTTCTGGTTTCGGCCTATGTATCCAATAACTTATCTATTGCCAAGTCTCTCTTTGACGGTGGGCGCAAGGTAGTCGATAGCGGGAAAATTGGTGCAGAAGTTCAATCACACGCACTCGTCGGGCTGGGTGATCAGGCATATTTCTATGGCTATCCTGTCGGTCCTGGATATTACGAAAAAAATGTCACCGTAGTTGTGTTGAATGGACGAAAAATGATTGGTATAAGTTTTTGGAACGTGCCAGAAGTTAATGAAACGATATCCGATAAAGTCCCGCTTTTCGTTAACCAACTATTTGCAAAAATATGATGGCGATGCCGTGCTTAATCTGTCCACTAGAAAGGAGAAGAAAATTCACTGTTTATTCGTTTCTGTTGAAACTGGTTCACGAAAATGCGACAAACCACGACTCAAATTTAATGTGTAAGCCGTTTTTAACCGGACCACTGATACGCTTCATACTTGGTGGAGTAATTTATAGTTTCTTTTTTTTGTGATCGGATTTTGTGAAAACGTTGATTATCATACTTTTTGGTGCGGTAACGTTTTTCTCCGGCATCCTCGTAGTTTATTTGGCGATTGAGGAGGACAAGCACTGGCAGGAATTTTCGACGCGGCATCATTGCAATGCGGTCGGTAAAATTGAGCCACAGACCGTGCCTGCGAATGCCTCCGTCGAAAATGGGGGGATGGTCTTGGCAGAAATACGAGGAAAGACCGCGTATCAATGCGACGATGGCAAGATTTATTGGAAAAGAGATTGACGATTCTATGAACTTGACGCTTCGTTAAAATCCGAAAAAACAGCGGCAATCGTTTGATTTCGAGCACGATTAAATTGAGCTATTTTTGAGTATGAGTTCAAGAAGTTGATACGGGTCGACGGTTAGCCCTGCAAGGTTGATGTTAATTGGGGTAAAACCCAATGCAATATTGGCGGGAATTGCAGCGCGGTTTAGCGTCGATAATTTCCCCGTCCATTTGTCCTGGTCGCGCAATTCCAGGCAAATAAAATTGTATCCATGAAATGTCTTGACGTGAGCTCCACAGATATCTTTCCAGGGTATGATCCCAACGCCCAATGTCGTATCCTCAATTCCAGCTTCGCTAATTACTATTTGAACTCCGCTATTCATTATTTGTGAAACAAATACTGCGATGCAGGCACCGAAAAAAAATAGGTTCATCCAGCCGATCCATAAATCATCATATTTTCCATAGATAAGAATCAACACACTGGCCAAGAAAAAACTTAATGAAACACAGATCAAAAATAGGTATTTCAAGTTAGATTTTTTCAATCTAATTGTCGGCATCGATATTTTCATGGTTCCAATGTGTAGATAATGTCTTCTTTCTGTGATTGCTCAACCTATTAGTGACTTCAAAGTTGAGGCTAATATCCACCATTTTTTAATTTTTCTGCCGACTTGAGATCAAAATTATTGAACACTCTTTTCAGATTGATGATCTTTTCTGAAAGTGGTCGTCCATGCGATAAAGCTTGAGACACGCAATATCGGCAGGTTAGCCGGATTATTTACGGATCGGATAATTTTTCGGCAAATTCTCGCTAATGGCTTTTTCATTGTTGCCGCATTCTGGATGACCAAATCCTGCTTTGGTGTCGTAGATAATATTGTCATCATTAGTTGGGCTTACACCGCCGGGGACATAATCCAACGCCAATTTGCTGCGCAGCTTCCAGCCGATATTGTGGTCAGCACAGGACGAATCACCACTTACTCCAACACCGCCAACCATCTTTCCGCTGGCGTTATATAACGCAAAACCGCCGCCAAACACGTTGACGCCGCCAATACGCTTGCCAATCATCGGATCTTTGTCGCTGCCAAATTTTGCGCTGTTGCCAGCGTAGGCGACCGTTGGATCAACCGGATTGCTGAATTGCAGGCCGAACAGGCTGGCACCGGGTTGTGTGGCTGCCCAGAGGTTTGCCGTTGAAAGTGCCAATCCTTTGTTTGCGCCATTTGCCGAATTCAGGCTGAACATTGCTGCAGTATTTGCCTTTTGGGCTGAAATTACTCGGCTGCCCAGCCACTGGTCGTTGATTTCTTTGCCGGTCTTTGCAACGGAACATACGGTGCCGTCTGCCGCGACAACGGTAGCCCACATATTTAATTCAAAGCCGCCGTTGACTTCACCTGAGCTTGGTTTAACGATACTCTTCAGAGTTTTTGTCAGAAATTCATTGTTTGGTAGAGCTGCACAACTAGGTGCTGCCGCGTGGCAGAAAATGGGCAATGAGAGTAACGCGATGGTCAGGATGGATATTTTTTTCATAGAGTGATTTTCCTTTTAAATAATCAAAAGCGAACAAATAAACTATATTGTGAGTTGGGCGAAAGCGGCACCGACGAAGCCTTTTCAAAGACGAATAGATAATCTTGAACCCGATCCGGATTTAGATTGAATCTTACGGCGGGAATTCGCGTTTGAATTTGTATGCGCGGTGTGTTTGGCATCAAACCCGTTTGAAAGAGAAGAAACGCTTCGGGGGAGAAATATACGACGAGAGCTATTACAATTCCGTTACGGATCGCAAATCGCTTCGATTGGAGCGATTCAGTTTGCGCATATAATGGGCAACGCGAACGAGGCAGGATTGATCAACAGATAGACAGAAGAGGCGGGAGGTAGTGCAAGACAGGCAGGAACTAGGGGTGTACAGGTAAAAATGTGGCAGTTTTAAATGCTAGGCTTGGACACTTTCTTTTCGCTTGCTCCAGGCTGCTTCATTTTTTCTCCAGCTCTGAAATCCGCTTGTGAAGAGTTTGTGTTTCTGCCACTTGTTCAGCGTAGGACTCGAACAATTGCACACCACATTTGGCAGCTTCAAGGAAGTTATTCATTTCAAAGGGCTTAACAATGAATTTGCAGATACCGCCACGATTGATTGAATCAACGATCGCATCGATATCAATAAATCCTGAAACAATAATGCGGGAAGCATGGGGCGCGAATAATTGCGCTTTTTCGAGTAACTCAACACCGTTCATTTGCGGCATCCGGTAATCGCTGATAATGCAGGCGAACAAATCCAGGTTTTCCATTTTTTCGATCAGAGCCAACGCTTCTTGCCCATCTCTGGCTTCTATGACGTGATAATCTGCTTTCAGAATGCCGGACATGACCCCTAAGTTGGACTCTTTATCGTCAACGACCATAACGGTATAGCGCGGCTTAATGGATTCTTGAATTTCATTGATTTTATCAAATGATTCTTTTTGAAAGATAGTCATAGTAATGTACCTAGGGAAATACAAGTAATAGAATGGTCGCGTAACTCAGTTGATCGATGCATTGCGCAAACCGATGTAAATTAAATAATCGAAGCCGCTTTTAATTTTGAGATTCGCATCTGCTAACCAGTATCAAACAGATGCACAATATAACTGCATTGGCGTTAATTTGAAATACCTAATTCAATTAGGAAGGAAAAGCAGGGGAGCAAATATAATTTATTTTTGTGCTTACGCAGAATACAAAAATGCAATTTACAGATCAAGTTTAAATAGAGGTTTTTCGAGGTTCATGACAACTACATCAATCAATTTGCTCAGAACGGCGTCACCGGGTATTGGCCTTAAGTACGTCAAATTCTCGCGACCAAAAATCAACGCCGCCATGCCTCGGCCTCGTCTTTTTGATCGGCTAAATCGTCTGATTGAGTCGCATCAGGTAATTTGGATTACGTCTCCTCCCGGGGCTGGGAAGACCACGCTGGTGGCCAGCTATCTGTCTACTCTTGATCGAGCCGAAATTTGGTATGACGTGGACGAAAGCGATAGTGATGCTGGTACGTTGTATTATTTTTTGCAGGGAGCCCTGGAGACATTGTCTGAAGTTCGTGATAAACACAAAATTGAAGAAAATCCTGAGTGGTCACAATTTCCGCGTTTGTTTTTTCGCGACTTCTACAGCAAAATTCCCGAGGGAACAATTTTGGTATTGGATAATCTTCATGAGTTCGACTGGAAAAATTCCGGGCGAATATTGGAGTATGCATTTTCGGAAATCCCGAAAGGGATCACGCTGATCGCGTCGAGTCGGCAGGCACCTCCGTCGCATTTTGCAAAAATGGAATTGGATGGGGATATTGGCAAGCTTGATTGGAATGATCTGCGCTTCAATTCCGAAGAGGTCATAGCTTTGGCGGAGATCGACGCGCAACCGGATGAAATTACACGGCACTGGATAGACGTCATTGACGGCTGGGCGGCCGGTGTGATTTTGTTGCGGAATTCGCTACAGACCAAGAATGAGAAATCTGCTTTCCCCGAATTCGACGGTCGCGACGGCGTGTTTCGTTATTTTGCCGGTGAGATTTTCCGTCATATGCCCGATCAATATCAGCAGATATTGATGCGATTGTCTTGCCTCAATGCTTTTTCGTCGGACGATGTCTTGCAATTAACAAGTGATCCGGAGTCTGTCAGTTTGCTGAAGAGCTTGTATAAGAACAATTTCTTTGTACAATTTCTTGGCGGAGAAAATCAGCGCTACCAGTTTCACAGACTGTTTAAGGAATTTTTGCAATCCGAATTTGCGCAGAATTTTGAGATGCAAGAGCGTAACGCAATCCTCGAACGGGCCTCGGTATTGCTAGAAGATAGCGACCGGATCGAAGAGGCTGCACAACTAATCCAACAGACTAATAATCATTCTCGACTTGTCAATCTGTTGCTGAATAGTGCGATGAAAATGATGGAAGGTGGGCGGGGACAAACCTGGCGTGATTGGCTGAGCTCGTTGCCTTTGGAGATTGTGGAATTACATCCGACCTTGTGGTACTGGCATGGCATTTCCTTGAACGAGATCGCACCAAGACGCGCGCGCCAGTTGTTTATTAGAGCTGAACGTTCGTTTAGAGAGGCCGGTAAGACCCGATCAAGGTTATTGACAATTGCCGCCATCATTCAAGGATTCGACACAGATTGGTCGGATCATCACTTGCTGAGTCCATGGATAGAAGAATTGGCCACCTATTTGGATCAATCTGACGTTGAGGCCGGTGATACGGATCTAGACTTGATTTTAAATTCGCGCCTTTTACTTGGGTTGATGATTGCTGAGCCTAATTCTCAGCGCTTAAGTTTTTTGGCGGAAAAGACTCGCAAGATTCTTGCATTGGCCATCAATCCTGTTGAGCGTCTGGTCGCCGGCGAGATTTTGCTAAGATACTTTGAATCGGGCGTTGATGAAGCTGATTTGGGTATCGTATACACCCTGATCAACGAGCTCAATGGGTATGCCGAAGATTCATCAATCAGCCCCGCGAATCGCGTCAAATGGTATGGGCGGGTGGCGCGTTGGTATAGCCGGGACGGGCACCACGAAGAATCGACACGGATCACCAGCACATCCAAGGATATAATTTCCAACTACAATTTGAATTCAAACGTATTCCAGTTTATCGAAGCAAATCATTTCCTTGGCGTGGGAGATTTGTCGGCGGCCAGACAAATCCTGGATCAACTACAGAAATCATCTGCGAACTTAAACAGTGCCGAACTAATGGAATTTCACGAGATTGAAGCGAATTGGCATTCACGCAGTGGTGACATTCGGAGCGCACTGGAATCGATCAATCAAACTATTCAGATCTGTTCGGAACGCCTTCTGCCAGCAATCGAACGTTCTAAATTTGAACATTTTCAGGCTATCTGTTTCGCTTTGCTCGATGATTTTGACAGTGCCGACCACAGTTTCGAAGAAGCCAAAACGCATGCCTATGGCTTTGAGAGTTCAATCATCAATGAATCCCGGCAGTTTATCAATGCGTATAAATTGTGGAAAAAGGGCGATGAACCTGCTGCGAATATTGAGTTGTGCAAGGCCGTTGAAAATCATCGGCAGCGAAAGGCAACAACCTTATTTCATTTGTTTCCGCATTTGGCAGCGCAACTGGTGTATTTGGCATTACAGGGCAACATCGAAGTTGAACATATCCGCGAGATTATCAAGCGTCAAAAATTAATTGCCCCGAATCGTTATATTCAATTTTGGCCATGGTCGGTCAAAATCCGGGTTTTCGGGAAAGTTGAGTTGGTTATTAACGAGAAGCCGTTTGAATTTGTCGGAAAACCGCAGCAGCGACCCTTGATGTTACTTAAGGCTCTGGTGGTATACGGTGATCAGGGTAAAAAAGCTAATAGTCTCGCTACACAACTCTGGCCAGATTCGGATGATCCGAAATCAACCTTGAATGTCACCATACATAGATTGAGAAAGATGCTACCAGGCCCTGACATCGTGACGGTTGCTGGCGGTCTGGTCTGCCTTTCGGATAAAAATGTCTGGTCAGATTATCTGGCATTTTCCAGACTGTGCGGAGACGTCGAAGCGCTGCCAGCTGTCGCGACGAACGTTGAAGTGTTGAAACACAGTTCTGAGCTACTGCGTCTGTACCGTGGACCTTTTTGCGACGGTGAATCAGGCAACTGGGCGATATCAGTCAGAGAAAATACGCGGAACCGGTTTATTTTTGCCGCCGATAGTCTGGGGCAACGTCTGGAAAAAAATCAGCATTGGGATTTTGCGATCTCCTTGTATCAACGTGCATTGGAGGCCGAACCACTCGCTGAGTCGTCCTATCGTGGCCTGATACGATGCTGGCACGCGAAAGGGGATGATGCGTCAGCGGTTAGTACCTATCGGCGCTGCCGCCAGATGCTGTCAGTGATTGCCGGACTGAGCCCATCGCCTGAAACAGTGAATTTACTCGTTTCGTTGGGTATACGACTATAGGACGGTCATCGCAAGAGGTAGCGTGATCGTGAAGTGCGTACCTTGACCCACGATTGAATTGACGGTGATTTTCCCGCGATGTTTTTCGATAATACCGAATGAGATCGATAACCCCAGTCCGGTGCCTTCTCCGACACATTTAGTTGTGAAGAAAGGATCAAAGATTTTTCCAATATGTTCTTCGGCAATTCCGCAGCCGTTGTCTTCAAATTCAATTTCCATCCACTCGTCAACAATTCTGGCTTGGATCTTGATCAATCCTGGACTGGCGTCGTCGGTGTCCTTCTGCTTTTGCTGGATAGCTTGGCAACCGTTTACGATCAGATTCATAAACACCTGGTTCAGTTGCGCGGGCCAGCACTCGATCAACGCTTCAGATTCAAAATTGCATTCAATCGTTGCTAAATTCTCGTATTGCACTCGAACCAGACTGATCGTGGAAAGTAGGCTCTCTTTGATGGAGACCGATTTTAGTTCGGCTTCGCCCAGGCGCGAAAAATTCTGCAGATTGCCAACCAGCTCGCGAATTCTGGTTGTGCCATCATTGATGATAGAGATTTTTTTAATCAATTCGCCGACATGATCGTTGATACTGTCGACGATTTCTGGATCAGCCCCTTCACCGGCCAACAGTAGAAGAAATTGTCGGAATTTTTGAATTTCAGTTTCCAATAGCTGCACGCCGGCATGAGCAAAATTAACTGGGTTGTTGATTTCATGTGCAACGCCTGCAGTCAATGTACCGATCGATGCCATTTTTTCATTGAACACCAACTGTTGCTGGGTATCTTTTAGGATGTCCACGGTGCTGGCAAGTTGTTGGTACGCACTGGCATTATCCAGTGCGATAGCGCCGTAGGCACATAGTGTACGGAAAACCAGCAGTTCACGATCACCGTATTCGAATTGTTTGTGTGACTGTATCGTCATGACACCCAGCAGTCGATTGGCTACGATTAACGGTGAAAATAAGGCAGAGTACATTGGTTGCGTGCCGGGTATGTGATAGGGGGTATCTTCGCCAGGGTGGCATTCTATTTTTAGATCAGTCTGGTTGCGCGCCACACTAGCGACCAGGGAATTTTGCTCGTCGAGCTCAATACGCGCGGGTGGCAATTCGTCATCAAATTCATAACCGAATGCTAGCTGCAAAGCTGTTGAGGTTTCATTCAGCAAATAGATCGCATGCGACGAAACGTTGAGGAGCCCTTTAACGTGTTTTGCGATCGATTGATAGACAGAGTTGGGCTCCAGTTCAGCGGTTATGTCGCGGCCAACGTCGCCAAGTTGACGTATGGTTTCAAATGAATCGGACAAATGAAGGTTGGCAGTCAGTAGCTCTTGATGTTTCTGACTTAATTCGGATGTGCGTTCTTTGACCTGGCGCTCCAATTTGTGCCTTTGTTTTTGCAAATAGTATGTTCTTAGAAAAACAAGCAAATAGATAACGATTCCAACCAGCACAATTTTGAGCAACTGGTACCACCAGGTCTGGTACCACGCAGGCAGTATTGTGATCGGCACTTCCTGAGTCTGATCAGACCAGACTCCATTGCTGTTTGAACCGCGCAATTTCAACTCATATGTTCCTGGAGATAGATTGGTGTACGACGCGATTCGGTTGGATGAATTCGTATATTTCCAGTCACTGTCATAGCCGACTAGTTGATAAGCGTAGTGATTTAGTTTGGGTGCGTTGTAATCGAGCGCCGCGAATTCGACGCTGATACTGTTAGCGTTTTGCGGAACGTTGAGTCTCGCGTAGGATTTTTGTTCTTTATGCGGGATTGGGGTTTCTTTGCCATTAATCTGTATATCGGTCACAACTATAGGGGGTTTATACGACCACTCCTTAAAAAATTCCGGCGTGATGATGGATATGCCGCCATTGGCACCGAAAAGAATTTCACTGTGTGAAGACAGATCGCTTGAATTTGACCAGTATCCGCCAAAGATGGCGCCCTCTGCATCACTTTTGATCGGTGACGCTTTAAGCGAAATAGGATCGACGACAGCTAAACCATCGTCGGTACTTATCCAGATATGACCGGATTGGTCTTCAACTATGGAATCGATCATTTCTCCAGGCATGCCATCCTGAATCTCAATTTTGTGTATATGGAAATTGGAGTCTGCGAGCGGGTTGTCGTTGACGAAGACACCGGTTCCGTAGGTAGCGATCCATAGTTTGCCTTGCGAGTCAAAAACCAATTGACTGGTCATATTGGCGGAAAAATCAGGCGTGGATTTTTTATAACTGATCAAAGTATGGGTATTGAGATCGTATCGGAATAATCCTTGTGATCGCGTTCCGATCCATAATCTATTGTCCCTTAGTGCAAGAGAATTGATAATCTCATTATTGAATAGTTCAGTGCCGTCCAGGCGAATTGCTCGTTGCGGTGCTGTCGGTCTAGCGTCGATCATCCAAAGCCCATTTTCAGCGCCCAGGAAAAGATGATCGCCGTCGTCTGTGATGCAGTTGATCGGCGTAATCGGATTTAGCGGAGGAAGATTGAGATGAATAAAATGTTCGCCGTTTATATCTGCCTTGTACAGTCCATATTCAGTTCCTATGTAGACGACTCCATTCCTGTCAAGTCGAATTGTTGCGACGGAAGACTGGTCCGATTGAGATTTTGAACGGGAAGGTAGAAACTTTATTTTCCGGACGCTATTTGCAGTCGAATCGATGATGGCGATGCCATTGTGTCGCAACCCTACCCAGATTCTGCCGTCAGGCATGGAATGGAGGGATGTCGCGTCGGCATCGCCAAGCGCATTTGCGAGTTCCGAATTTCCAACCACTTTTACCAGTGCCGCCTGGTTTGCGTTATGACGGCTCAGGCCTCCTTCCGATCCAATCCAGATTAACCCTGACTTGTCTTTTAAAATTGAAATTGCGGTGTCATTGGTCAGACCATTTGGAATGCCCGGGTCTTGATGCAGTCGCTTGGCGATCATCAATTTATTGTTCAGAATTACGATGCCGTTTCCAGTGAGGATCCAGATCGTATCAGGACTGACTTCCTTGATGGCATTGATCATTAAATTGGATAAATTCGAATCAGTGTGATCAGTCTTGCGCAATGCAAAAGCAACACCGTGGTCGAGGTAAAGCACACCTGAATCAGTTGTGCCAAACCAGATCCGTCCGTCACTAGTTTGTTCAATGCAGCGAATCAGGCTGGTTTGATATTTTTTCTCGGCATAAGGGGTCAATACAAAGTCTTTTTCCAAATCGTCAAAATAGGCAAGCCCCTTCGAGGTTCCGATCCACACCTTTCCATTCTGATCTCGCATGACTGCACGGACAGTATTTTCAAGCAGTTTGTCGTCGAATTGATTTTTAGGATGATATTGGCTGATCTTGTTTTGCGAATCTACGCGTTTGAGTCCTTCTGAAGTTCCGAGCCAAAGCCCGTTTGAGTCGTCATCGCAAATCGAAAAAATCGCAAAATTATTTGTATCACTAGGACCAGCTGGGATTCGAATGAAGTCGTCGGTTGTTCGGTCATACATCGCCAAGCCACCGCCGTTAGTACCGATCCAGAGATGTCCGTTTTTATCAATATGGAGGGTCAGTATGTAGGTGTCGGGAACACTTCGCTCGTTATTTGGCACGGGGCGATAGATCCGAAACTGATAGCCATCCCAACGCGCCAACCCTCCTTGCGTGCCCACCCAAATAAAGCCTTCCCGATCTTGTGCAATAGCGTTGACTACGGAATGTGGCAAGCCACTTTCAGTAGTCAAATTCTGGAAATTGACAGTGTTCAAATTCCACCATCTCGGCAATTCGCCGGACGCACAGTCTGCTGCCAAGAGAAAAAATAGCAAACCAATCGCGCACGACAAGTTGAAGATATTGTTAAGGAATTTCAAAATAGTTTGCTTTGTATTGTAAGTAGCCGACTTCAGTGAAGGGACCCGGAGGTTGGTATTTGCGACGTGAAATTAAATTGGATCATACCTATTGAAATCCTGCCTGAGCGACAAGATTTGTCTTATGTTAGGGATGTGTAAGGGGAATGCTCGTTTGTTTTTTCAACTGACGATTTGCGTGACTGTGACCAGATGGTCTTCGGGGCGACGGGGTTCATCTATGAAAAATTGGCGAAAGGATTTTCGTCTGAAAAGATTGATTGTTTGGCGGGTGCCTGGCATGCGCAATGCACCTAGGTCAGTTGAAAAAATTCTGTGTTTGTAACCAATTTGTAAGCTAAATTCAACTACACACAGCTGCGCCGATAAATAAATTTGGCTTGGGAAATTGCGCAAAATGAGTCAACCGATTCCTATTGTGCTATTGCACAGCTCCGTGGATTCGAAATCGAAAAGGACTGGATTGGTCAACGATTTGAGTTCTCAATATAAAGTGATTGCAATTGATTTGCGCGTTAATAGCGCATGCTGTTGGCGCCGACTGAATATTGACCCATAGCACATAATTTTGAACCCGTCGCACTCCCCGCTTACGAAATACAACGTAAGTCACGGTGCCAGCGAGGGAATATAACCAAATCGCCACGACTATCGTAGACAGTTCCCGGCTAAGTGAAGAAAATTTACGGTCCGTGGTGCAGCTAAATTGCAGCTAACATTAAGCTATTTTAGCTGTAGCCTTAGTTGGTCTTGTCTGACCTTGATTCGGCAATTTGCGAGTTGCGCAAGGCTTTGACTAATAAAGATTTACGGCTTGCAAGTGTCCCTACGAATCAATGGGTTGAGAGTTATATTCGTGCTGGCCACTCCTGCAGTAAACATCAAAATGAAAGTAAAAGTCCCGTCTAAAGACCGAGAGCAGAGTGCCCTGTGCTTTAACTATTTACCTCTAACAATTGAAGTGACAATAATCGGGGGGATAAGATCGAATCCCCTTGGGGACGCCAGGTAATAAACAGAAGCCGCTATGTATATGCATAGCGGCTTTTTCATTGGCAGACAGAGCGAAGCACTGCTTCGCGGGCGAGGGGGTGGAGCAGGGGTTTCGAGGTGCATGCACCTCGCCTGCGGAACGGCGTGCGCCTACCAGCGCACGCTCCGTTATCAGGGTTCGGCATGCAGGCCGAACTGCGGCCCGCGGAACGTGGGCGAATCCCACTGGTTAGCTCAAAGAAAACGGCAGACCGTACGAGAAATTTGGCAGATTTTTGCGCGCGTTGGTGCGATGGAAATTAGGATTGACGGGAAATCTTAATACTCGTTAATGCTACGTCCGGCCAGCAACGTCTCTTGCTTACCTTGACCGAACAAGACAACGCGTCCGGGATGGCTAAAACGGAATCTGCGATCCGGTTCGCAATCGTTTCTAAAAGATAGTTTTTTGTCTGAGTTGCACCCGAAATGCATTCTCGAATTGTCGCGTAGTTAAATCCTTCTTTAAGACCCTCCGGTGAATCCGGAATGCGCGTTTTTTTGTCGTCAAAGCCAACCTCAACATCAATCACCAAGCGTTGAATGCGACCATGTTCGTGCGGATCTATGCCGACCTCAATGTCAACCTCGACTCCTTCCAGTTGGATATGAGCCATGCACACTCCGGTGGTTTCATTTAAATTTTTCACAGAATTTATTCCAAAAAAGAAGAGCGACCGCCGTCTACAGTTAAGGTTGCTCCGGTCGTAAAAGTTGCATCAAACATTAAAAATTCAACTGCCGCTGCCATTTCATCAAAAGAACCGATCCTGCCTAATGGGGTTGACTCCAGGATTTTGGATTTGCGTTCCGCGGAGATTGAATTCGAAGATGGCCACGCCAATGTGCCAGGTGCGACGGCATTGACCCGCACATGTGGTGCTAAATCGATGGCGAGCGCACGAACAGCGGAATCAAGGCCGCCTTTGGCGATTTGATAGGTTAAATACCCTTTCGAGGCCCGATTTACATGGATATCTGTTATTGCAACGATAGCCCCATTGTTGCGTGTTAAGGCATCTTTGCATAATCGAATCAATTGGAGATGACCCGCCACATGTGATTGCATGTCCTCTTCAAGCCTCTCTGTGAATGTATCAATATCCGAATTCACATAGGATGATGCATTGGTGACGATACCGGTGATTGAATCAATTAATGGGGGACTCGCCATATCCTGATGGAGTTCTTGTGACCAAATGATGGCGCTCTCAGCGCGGATCGCGTTTAATTCTCCATGCAGTATTTCCGCATCGGCCATTGACGATGATCTGCAATTTAAGATAACCCGGTAACCGCGTTGGTGAACCCGCCGAGCTATAGCAGCGCCACCGCGTTTGACCGCGCCAGTGATTAGAATTGTTTTCATAGTGGCGCCGGTTCCAGTTTATGTCGCCTGATTTGGTTTCGTTCGCACGTCCTTACCCAGGATTGAACCATCATCGCAATATCTGCGGCCCAGAACCGTCCTTCTTCAGTTATCGATTCCCCGGATAGCGGCCTGTCGCGATCTGTCATGCATGTGGCCCAAATTGAAGTACCAGAGTCGATTTTTTCGTAATTTACATCCCAGCCCACTTTCCTGGCACCGCCAAAACAAAACTGAAATGCGTGCGTGGCGATTTCGGGAGTTGCGTCAACATAAGCAATAAAAAAAAGTCGAGGGCCGTTTACGCCAATCCAAAAGGGGAAGGGTAAGCCCTCATTTGTTGTAACCGTTATTGAATAGCCGGAAATTACATACTCTGTTGGCTTCATTCTGACTGTCAGATGTTCCCCTGACATTCCGATAATGCGCTTACAGGCGTTTTCCAATTCGACGAAAAACTGATGATGGCAACCATGTAGCATATTTACATATAAAAAAGACATGCCAATATGCTACATTAATTCTTTTATCGTGTCGCATCGTTTTACGAAAAATGAGAATTGTTAGAAATAGCCGTAAAGCCAAATAGAACGGGCCAAAGAAACCTATGTTTTGGCTAAATAAATCCATCGACTCATTCGAGGTCCCACTCTTACCAAACGTCTTGGTAATTGAGAAATTCTGACGTTGTTATAGCCAAGGTTCAAAGGGTTTTAGGTCCAGCCCAGATGGAACGTACCATTTTTTGCGAACCTTTGGCATGGACACCTATTCAATCCATTCTATTATTCAGGCTGTCGAGCAATAACCTCATTTCCTGACCAACTGCACTACCTGAGTAGGCGACAGACGTATCGTGTTTGGAATAATTGCCCTCTCGTGCAGCGCTGAGCCAATTGAACGAGCCAATACATAAGGTCTCATTATCCTTCACGACAATTTTACTGTGCAATCGGGGCACATCGTGTAGTTCGATTTTTGCGCTGGAAAATTCTGCTTCGGCTTCCTGCCAATGCCGCTTGTCGCTTCCCTGGTGGAGTCCTGAATCTGCATAGACAAACACTTGTATACCTCGATTAACTGCTGAGGCCATTGCTGACAGCAAACCATTATTTTTCATGCGATGTTTTCTCAACCACGGGGATGCAATATGTACCTCCTTGCTCGCCGATGACAACACGTCTAATAGAAAATTATCATGTGCATCCGGACCGACTAAATATTGAAAATCATGTTGTATCGGTCCAAGGTCTTGTCGGGCGAGTGTCTTAAAGGTCAATGCGTTGTTTGGTGAGGCGAGCAAGTACTTCGCCAACAAACCTCTTGGGCGACTTGTATTAGTGGGGTCAAACAGATCCATGTCGCCAAAAACCAGAAAGCTGTCTTTGGCGCGTGATACCGCGACATTCAGCATGCTCGTTTTTTTGTCGATGAAGGTACCGTCAGCGTGCTTGGAATAAGTCGGAGAAAAAATGATGACAGGTCGCGCAGCTCCTTGTAACGAATGAATGGTTCCAACCGTCAATTGCCCTTCGCCCCTGCCAACATTCAAATTTTTTGCCTGACAAGCAGCGGTAATTGCGGCGACTTGTGCGCCAAACGGCGTCACTACGCCTACAATTTGCTCGATGGATGAAGATTTTGTGCCGCTATAGCGTTTCTCAAGCTGTTCTCTATGTTCCTCTATCCATTCTGCGATAGTTTGCGCTTCCAAATCATTTCGACGACTTCCTCCACTTGGTTGAACGCATTTTCCACTCACGTGTAAGTAACCCATCGCTGGAAATTCAAGGTCAGGCATTGCATTTCCACGTTTAGGAATTAATTTGCCGCGGTAGCACAGGTTGTTACAGTAGTCGATAATTTCGTCGTAACATCGATGATGTTCATACAGATACATACCGCGAGCCAGTTCCAAATCGTAGTGATAGCGGGACACGCACTGCGCAATACGCATGACACTACCAGCGGACGCGGTTTTACCCAAATGACAAAGTCGGTTGTAGCTCTTTTGTATCTGATTTGGGTCAAGCAATTTATTGTCAAGCAGATTGCCCACATCAATCGATGTTGTGACGTTCCAGATTGGTTCAATTTGGAGAACGTCGCCGATTACCAGCGCTTTTTTTGCCAGGCTGAATGATGCGGCGGCAACTTCCGGAAGTACCTGCCCCGCCTCGTCCACAATGAGCAAGTCGATAAATTCAAAGAGATAGTCTGGAACGTAAGTGCCGGCATCGTATCGACTTATTTTCATTTCAGATGGGAGCATATAGAACGTTGAGACCATACACGGTGTCACCATCATACGTCGCATCCAACGCGGTTTAACCGTGGTCTCCCCGGTCTTATTTTTTTCCTCCGCAAGTTTTGGAAGCAGTGCTTCCATGTCGAGTAACCAACGGCCTTCCCAATAATGTGTCGCCAATAAAAATGCCTTGAATCGAATAGTCGTGTCTGCCATCTCATCAACATCGGCCAGTGTTATGTCGTTCGCCGCGCTGACGCAGCTAAAAGCCCGTGTGATGTTGTCAAGCCACGCATCGCGAGCGGCGCGGTGGAAATCCAGGGCCGCAACCCAACGTGCTTCAGTTTGTTCTAAGGTTTGAAGCTGGATCGTGGTTTGCCTGACTTGATCGTCAAGCCAGGTCGAAATTTGCTCGACGGTTGAGCACGAATTCGGTAGCAAATCCTTGTATTCCGTAAATGCCTGTTTAGCGGATAAGTATCGCCGCCTGGCTACCGATGGAATCCATGAGAATAATGTCATCCACCATTTTTCACCAGTCAATATGAACTCCCATTTATCCCTGATCAATTTGGCGTTCTGATCCAATGCCCGGGATGCGTCAATTTGATTCTTCAGATCTGTTATGCCCTGCAATGGATCTGTTCCCAATAAGGTCACCACATCCTGCCAGCGCGCACATACCGTTTGCCAGCTTTCTTCAAGAATCTTCAAGGTATGCGCATAATCTCGAATACCTTTTTGCAGCGCCTTCACGGCTGATTGAACGTCTGAAATGGGCAAGTCGGCAAATGCCAGCTTTGCCGCAGACAGAAAAACGCCCTTGGCCTTATTCAGGTATTCCGGAGATTCAATCGTATTGAAAAATGATCGGGTCTGGTATTTGGATGCTGCAATCTTTTCTTTGTCAGTTGCCGGAAAATACGCGCCAAAACTTTTAATGTCAGGCAGCCAACGACCTGCAAATGGACCGGTCCCAGTTGAAAAATCTTTGGCAAATGAGTCGATAATATTGGTGACTGCTTGATTATTCGTCGAAGCTGCAGCGATCATTTTTGGATTACCGCCGTCGATTGCAGCTTGTACCATGTGCGATGCCACAATAGATAACAGAAGCGTTGTCTTACCGGTTCCAGGCGGGCCGTTCACTCCGAGTATTTCTCCATTCTGCGTGATGAGGTGATGTGTCATTGCATCCCGTTGCGCGTCTGCCAAAGCGCGGGTATCGGAAGAATGTCCCACCCGCAAACTGAATCCGTCATTGTGCGGCGCGCACGGAACCGGCGGCAATTCCTCCTCGGACGCGAAGCAATCGAACAAAGGCGCGCCAGGATTGGTTCGTTGAATATGGTCGTAGAGGGGTAGTATGTGGACGACGGTACCGCTGATCTTTGATTCTTTACGCAGCAGCCATTTGTCCGATTTCAGGTAGCCTTTCTCACCATTTGGCCAATCTTTGGTGACGCTGGCGACCAGGCGATCAACGTAAGATAAGAATTCCGTCCAATAGTCACGATGCCAAGTGGAATTGTTTTGATCTTCTGCGTGTCGATCAACCACAGGGTGGGGGTTAGTTGTGAGCCAGCTATCCAGTTTATCGACCGATCCGATTGACAAAGACCCAAGATCAAGGGGATCTAAGAGATCGCGCGGCACAACTGTAAAACCTTGCGCAAACAACCGTCCGTTACGATCAACGAGGGCAGCAATTACAGTCGGCGTGACAATTTCCGGATATCCTTCAGATAGTCGTTTGGCGTGATCGAGTTTTTGTTCGAAAACGAATGGTCGCAACACAAGTTCGACATGATCCGCATCCGGATCTTCGCCTTCGAACAACGACGCGACCAATTCATCGTTTATCTGGCCACATCTGAATTGACCGTCATCACATTGATGATAATCACTCAGTTCTTTTTTTCGAAACCCACCTTTACCTAAATCCGCATCAGCGAGTGAATCACGCCAGTAGTTGGCGAAGGACAGAGATTTTTGTAGCATACAGTTCCAGGTGACGGGTGAAATTTGGCGGAAATTCTTGGATTTCCAAGCTTGTCGATGGTCTGACATTGAAAGCGGTTACGAAATTAAGCGTGTCAATTCTACAATACTTAATCGTTGAATAATTCCCACTTTACGTCGATTTACGGCAACTTCGAATTCAGTCTGCCCTGATACAAAAGTTTTAAATTGATAATAGCTTGCTGAATGGTAGAACTTGGATGAGCCCGAACCTCCTGGCGATCAAATTGTTATCAACATATTCGATGTTGGCATATCGGCGTGTCTGCCAGGTGTCCCGGTAAGCTCAAGCGGTTATACTGCCCGATCAAATTCCCCCTCATTGCTTGTCCCTTTATACCAACACCTAAAATGAAAACCCCCAAACGATTATTACCTTTAATAGAAGAAGGCCTGATCGACAACGTAGTCCGCCAACTAATGAGCGGAAAAGAAGCAACCGTTTTTGTCGTGCGCTGCGGTGAAGAACTGCGCTGCGCCAAAGTCTATAAAGAAGCGGCGCAACGTAGTTTCCAGCAGGCGGCTATTTATCAGGAAGGTCGACGCGTTAAAAACAGTCGTCAGGCACGCGCGATGGAAAACGGGTCCAGGTACGGCAAGAAAATGGCGGAAGAAGCATGGCAGCAAACTGAGGTCGATGCTCTGTACAGATTGGCTCATGCCGGTGTCCGTGTTCCGAAACCCTATATTTGCTTTGAAGGCGTGCTGTTAATGGAATTGATCTGTGACGCAGAGGGCCAGGTCGCACCGCGTCTCAATGATGTTGAGCTCACTGCGGAAACTGCGCGCCGCTACCATCAGGAAATTCTGCATCAGATCATGCTGATGCTATGCAATGGTGAAATCCACGGCGACCTTTCTGAATACAATATTTTGATCGACCAGCACGGCCCGGTCATTATCGATTTACCTCAGGTCATTACAGCGTCAGGTAACAACGAAGCAGCAGCACTGTTGGTGCGCGATGTCGACAATATCACCCGGTTTCTAAGTACCGTAGCGACTGATTTAATAGGGACCCAATATGGCCTGGAAATCTGGAACCTGTATAAGCAAGGATTGCTTACGCCACACGCACAGTTAACTGGCGTGGTCGAGGCACCAACCACGGTAGTGGATGTGGATGCTGTGCTGGATGAAATCGAACAGGCGTACTTTGAAGAGCAGGAACGGCTGCGGCGGATTGCGGCGTTATGACTTGAGGCGTTCTACCTGAGGGCAAGATCAAAGCACAAATAGAGTGCACCCAACACGGCGACAAAATTCAGTTGCTGGCAACGACCGCAGTGCAAGCGGTCGTTGTAAAAAAAGAAGAACGTCAAGAACTGGTGGCGCATGACAAACACTACTGTAAGTACGGATAAGAAAGAACCAGGAAATGCGCAATATTAAGTAAGTAATGCGCCGCAATGGCACCTTCGATACGTCTGCTGCGGTGATATACGAGTGCATAGCCAAGCCCCGCCACGGTTGCCAACAAGGTATAGCGAAGCCCACCACCGATATGCGCCAGACCGAATAGCAACGCTGAGACCGACACAGCGAGGACATTATTCCAACGTGGTGACTTGAATGCAGAATAAAGGCGCTCCTGAATAAATCCGCGGAAAAAAGCTTCCTCGGCAATCACGGTGAAAAAAAGATTCACGACGATAAAGGTCAATGCCGATTCCGGAAACTTCAAATCGAACCGGGCAAAATGCATCATCAGGGACATTCCAACGACCACGGCAATCGTCGCAGCGCCAATTGGTACCATCTTGCGCATCGTTTCGGCTAGTTCTGCACGCGAAGACACACGTCGGCAGCACAGTGCCAATAACAGCAAGCCAACCGCCGCTTTATCAAAGTTGGCATACAGCGTGAACGGCGCGCTGTCGAATGCAAATTTGACGTCAGCAAGCAAGACGGGATTGTGGAAGCCGGGCAGGCGATGTGTCGCCAGCGCCAAGGCAACAACAAGTGTCAGCAGACCCAAAACAACGCTATGCCAACGCGCCGTGCCGACCCGTGTAGCAAGCCAGGTTACCAGGGCAAACCCTGCAAGCGATCCCAAGCCTATGAGGGTGATGACACCTGCAACGATACCGCAGGCGACGGAGCCTAAAAACAAAATAAGCCAGGGTGGTAAGTTGCGTTGCGCGGAGATAGGGATCGAGGGAAGCCAGACAGCGCAGATTGCAAGAACTAATAGTGTGTAGGTAACGATAATCATAAAGAACAAAAAAATCAAAGATGAGTTCTGATCCGTTTTATCTCATTCAGTTCAAAAAAAACCGCGTGCAATTCGCACGCGGTTTTTTTGGTCAACGCTGATTTTTCGCTGGAAATTACAGTCTTGCGCTGAACGTAATGCCAATCGTACGCGGCGTCATCCGATACACTTCGCCTTCCGTGTACTGTACTTCAGGGCGCTGAATAATCTTCTGACTGTTCGCAATGTTTCTGACATAGAGCGAGAAATCGTATAGTTGGTAGCTGAAACCAGTACTCAGATCGACGTTGGCGTAGGCCGGGCGCTGGTAGTCTGGATTAGTTGGATCCAACGCACCATTGCTTGGGCCAGTCCAATGCGCAGCGCTACGGACAAATCCGATGACATCGTCATTTACCTCAAAATTATAGGTGCTGGTTAACGCAGCATTAAATTTTGGAACGCCGGGAATCGTTGCACCTTTTACCGCACCGGTAACTTCGCTCGCCGCATCGTTATCGGCCAGCACCGCGTGATCTACACCGCCAGCGAAATCAAGCACGATGTGTTTGGTTGGCTTGTACTTGATTTCAATTTCGCCACCCGCGCTGGTTGCGCTACCGACGTTGGTGTTGTACGCATAACCGCAAGTCGTATCAGTAATTGATTGCTGCAGATTTTTCCAGTCGATGTAGAACAAGTCAGCGTTGACCGACAAGGTGTTATTCAGGAATCGCGATTTATTTCCGATTTCGTAGCTCCACAATGTATCCGGGTTATAGCTCAGCGGATTTGATGCAAGACCGCAGTACGGTTCCGGCAACAGGAAGTTGGCACCACCTACCCGGAAGCCCTGTGCTGCGCTGGCATACAGCGTGTTGTTCGGATCGACTTCCCACGTGATCGCAAATTTCGGCGTTAACTTATTTGCGCTGCTGGTTGTTTCTGGATTGACGATAGGTCCGACCGGTTGTTGTGTGCTCAATGCAAAATAGTCATCGGCGATACGCATGAAGGAATCTGTCGCATGGAGATAACGCAAACCAGCAGTGAAGTGCAACGAAGGGATGATGTAGTAGTTGGCTTCACCGAAAATCGAATTTTGCTTATCGTTGAAATAACGATGCGCGAAATAGGAATTATCATTCGGGAACGCGTTTGCGTACGCCGGGCTGAAATAGGCTGGATTATTTGGTGATCCGCCGAACTGAGCAAATGCTGCGTTGATGCCATAGACAGGTTCGTTATCGATAATGTTGGTATTCATCGTCGATGTATAAACGCCGCCTACCCACGTGAATGGCGACACAGTTGGATCGTACGGTTTCGATGCCATCCGGATCTCTTGTGAAAACTGGGTAATTTCGTTGTTCAGAAACACGGCAGAAGGTAAGCCAGACACGATATCAGCCAATGCTGGATAGCTTGGAGATACCAGCGTGCCAAGGTAGCCGCTATTGACTGATGTTCCATCCTGAGTGCGGTTGAACACGCGCTTGAAGTAGCTCGATACCGCAGTCACATCGCCGTAATCCGTGCCGTAATTCAGTGTCAGGCTCGGCACAATAATCACATCCTTACCAGGCTCACGCACCAATTTAGGCGTCTCATTTTCCGGCAGCGTTGTACCGTCGGCGAGCGCCAGATACGAGACATCGATATCGCCCGTAGTCACTTGTTGGAAATAGACCTGCGGTGTGATCGACAGATTTCTGGTCGGCGACCATTTCATCGCAATACGCGCAACCTGGTCATTTTCCGAGTTAATCCCTTTTGCAATAATCGACGTGCCGTCCGGCGAAACCTGGTCGATATACCCGCTCTTATGCGCTTGTTCGACGCCAATACGTAAAGCTAATTCGTTGGCGATCAGCACTTCATTGAATACACCGGTTTCAGTGTGATTGACACCGGTCGCACCTTCGGTGGAAGACACGTCGAAGTCGATATTGGTCTCGTTCTGTTTCAGGTTGGGCTGGTTGGCAATAAATTTGATCGTCCCACCCATTGAGCTTGCGCCATACAGCGTACCTTGCGGACCGCGCAGTACCTCAATATGGTCGATATCAAAAAATTTCGGTTCCGCCGTACCCATACTGTAGACGTTACCCGCTGACATCGAGACGTCGTCCAGATATACACCTACTGTCGACATACCACCGGAAGAGCTGATGCCGCGCATTTGGATATTGGACAGTCCGGGACCGTTACCGGCGTTACCCCCGCCGCCACCGCCTGAAAATGAAATATTTGGAATGGAACGCGTGACCGAAGCGAAGTCATCGATATGTTGGGCGGCCAGTTCATCGCCACCGATCACGGAGATACTGAGTGGCACTTTGCTCGCATCTTCATGACGTTTATTCGCCGTGACGATGACAGTCTGAATTTGATCGGTGATTTTGCTGGTGTCGGCTGCAGCTGGTGTAGCGGGTGCAGTTGGCGTAGCCACTGGTGCGCTGGTCTGGGCAACTTCCTGAGCCCAGCCAGGTGTGCTGACCAAGGTTGCAAATGCTGAAGCGATTGCTGTTGCGCAGATAAAATTAATTTGTTTGTTCAACTTCATTGAAGTCCCCTTTAAGATTTTTCGTAGTTACTGTTTTACTTTTTATTTAGTCAGAGACCAAACTTGCCATCAGTCCGAGTTGAAAAGGAATACAAATGTGCATAAGTGGGCATAATCCAGCAAAATATGTGCCACTTTGCGCACCGTCCCGGTGTAACGCAGATCTGAAGATAAAGCTTTCCTGGAGATGAGACTAATCAACCTTGATTAGCGCGTATCGTGATCCGATCTGCACTAAATGCTTATGAGCAATCTCACTGGCAGTATTTCGCAAAATACCAGTGAGCACAAGACAGGTGCGCGCTAAGAAGGGGGTAAAACGGATTGCGCGCCCCAATTTGGTGAGTTTATGAGGCTTTCCTGCGACATCTTATGATGCCGCGCAAGGCAAGGTCAGAAAATGCTGCGGACACCGATCTGAATCGTGGTGACTTGTTTTCCGGCTTCGTTGGTCTTCATTTTTGAATTCTCATCATTCAGTAAGTACGAGCCGATGGCGTAAAGATTGGTTCGTTTCGACAACGTGTAATTAAAGCCGACGGCGAACTGTCCCGAATTCGCATCGGCGAGCATTTTATTTTCCCGATAGGTGTAGTCTCCGAACAGCGCATTTTTTCCTATAGGGATCGTCGCGCCGATCAAATAGCTTTGGGTGGTGAAATTGCTACTTTGGGTAGTGCGGTCGGCGGCGGCGTGGGCCTTGACTGCGCCAAAATCGTAGGTCATCCCTATAAAGTGACTTTGGTACGTGCCGGTATCAGCGGTTGCGGTTTCATTGTTCGCCTCATGATAGGCGTAGATTATTTTTGTCGCGTCGTTGAAATAGCCCACGGACAGACCAGCCTGACTTTGGTTTGTCGTGTCACCTGGCTGCCCGCCAAATTCATAAGCGACAGTTGCATTGAATCCGTTGGCTTGCGCTGGCGTGGCGTAGATCACCGTGTTGTCCATACGTTTGTGGCTGCCGACAAAATTGGCATCAGCACCGAACAAGGTGTTGATGTCACCAGCACTGTTATTGGCGAATGGATCGATCATGCCGTAGGCGAGATAGATGGGCGTGTATTGTCTACCCAGCGTTAACGCTCCACCTGTTCCGCTCAAGCCTACGTAAGCCTGACGGCCAAACAATCGGCCTCCCTGGTCTGATTCGCCGGTGTTGACCAGATAGCCCGCTTCCAGAACATAGAGCGCTTTTAAATTGTCGCTAAGCTCCTCCGAGCCTTTAACGCCAATTCGCGATGCGGATTCGATGCCACTTTTCAGTGAAATGGTCGAACCAGCCGAATTGCCGTTGTCGTAGACGACGCCCGCATCCACGATGCCATAGACGGTTGTGGTGGAATTGGTGCTGGCGTTGTCAGCGTTGGCGCCGTGCGCCAGACCAAGTAAAACAGTCAGACTGATTAGTCGATTCATGTAGTTCATCTCCATAAAATTAATTTTTTTTCGCACCGATGTGTCGATCCATGTTTCCCAATTTCTGGCTGGGCATCGGCCGAAGGTCGTTTATATCGCAATTAAATTGCAATATAAATAAGTAAAAACCGGTGTTGCTCATTGGCTGGGTTCTATACCCGGCCATAAAAGTCTTGACAGGCGAAAACTCACTGTTATACTTAACTACAACACTATGTGAATAGATTTTGAGTAATGCAAAATCTTCGCGTTGGTTTTTGCCTCTAGACAGAAGGAGCAGGCTCATGACGATTACCTGGAACGACAAATCGCCGATTTATTTGCAGTTGAAAGAGCGTGTGGTTGGGATGATGTTGGATGAAGTGATTAAATCCGGCGACGCACTTCCCTCGGTGCGTCAGATTGCAGCGGAATATTCGCTCAACCCCATCACCGTATCGCGCGCTTACCAGGAGTTGGTGGACGAAGAATTAGTGGAAAAAAGAAGGGGAATGGGTATGTATGTCATCGATGGTGCACGCGATAAATTACTGACCAGTGAACGCGAACGCTTTATCCGGACCGAATGGCCGGCTCTGCTTGAGCGGATCAAACGTCTGGGTATCAATCTGGATTTATTGCTGAGTGCAGCTAAAGAAGGAGGTGCCGCATGAACGCGACGGACAAATCCACTGCGGTCACTGCAACCGGCCTGACTAAACGCTACGGCAAACAGACCGCGGTCGATAACATCAGTTTCGACATTCCGCTTGGTCGGATAGTCGGTCTGATCGGACCGAACGGTTCCGGAAAGACCACGACACTCAATGCATTGTTAGGCTTGATTCCATTTGATGGACAGCTCTCTGTGCTGGGCTTTGATCCCCGCACCCAACGCGACGCATTAATGAACGAAGTATGTTTCATTGCCGACGTGGCGATATTACCGCGCTGGCTACGTGTGTGTGATGCCATTGATTTCCTGGCGGGTGTCCATCCCAAATTCAACCGCGCCAAAGCCGAACGCTATCTTGCGCTGACTAAGTTACAGCCGACCATGAAGGTCAAGAGCATGTCCAAAGGGATGGTCGTGCAATTGCATCTGGCGCTTGTGATGGCCATTGACGCCAGGCTGCTGGTGTTGGATGAACCGACGCTCGGTCTGGATATTCTGTATCGCAAACAGTTTTATCAGAATCTGCTGGAAGATTATTTTGACGAACAACGCACCATTATCATCACCACGCATCAGGTGGAAGAGATCGAAACTATTCTGAGTGATCTGATGTTTATTCGCGAAGGCAAAATCGTGTTATCGACATCGATGGAAGATTTCGCGCAACGCTATGTCGAGGTCATGGTTGAGCCGGATCGACTGGCCGCGGCCACGGCCCTTGGTCCGATCGATCAGTGCGCGGTGTTCGGCAAAACGGTGATGTTGTTTGACGGCGTGGCGAAAGAGCAGTTGCAGATGTTAGGTGAAACGCGCAACCCTGGTGTTGCGGATCTGTTTGTCGCCACCATGAAAGGGAGCTACGTATGAAAACGATGCAATGGCTGATCAAGCGGGAGTTCTGGGAGAACAAGGGCAGCTTCGTCTGGGCACCGACGATCCTGGCAGGCGCGATGATTCTGTTACTGTTTATCACGCTTGGTATTAGCAACAGTGTTCATAATCTGCAGGTTCAATATTCAGACAGCAGCGATAACGTAGATAGTGGCAGCCTGGTGACCAGCAACGTGAACACAACCACCGATATCGATGGGCATGTGGTACACAGTCTTGCAACCAAACTCGCTGAAACGCTGGGTAATGCCTACATGGGGTTTTCATTACCCATATTCCTGGCGTTGGCCCTCGTGATTTTCTTTTATTGTCTCAATGGTTTGTACGATGAGCGCCGCGACCGCAGCATTTTGTTTTGGAAATCGCTGCCGGTCTCAGATCACATCACGATTATTTCCAAGCTAGTGACGGCAGGGGTGATCATTCCTCTGATCGCTATCGGCATCGGATTTTTGACGGCTTTGCTGGCGTTGCTGATCGGGTGCATCGCGCTGTCCGTGAAAGGCATCCATATTTTTGGTCTGGTGTTCAGTGCGCCCGAAGTGTATCTTGCGCCGATCCAGTTGCTGGCTATGGTGCCGATCTATTTATTGTGGGCGTTGCCGACGCTAGGTTGGTTGATGATGGTGTCGTCCTGGGCGAGATCAAAAGTGTTTTTGTGGGCGGTTGGCATGCCACTGCTATCGGCATTGTTATTGTGGTGGATGCAAAAAATAGCTGGTCTCGACGTGAGTGTGGGCTGGTATATGAAGCACATTGTCAGTCGCTTATTGCTCAGTGTGTTGCCTGGCAGATGGAGCGATGTCGGCTTGATTGATCCAGAACACAATATCAACGTCCATCATAGTGCGTTTAATCTTGCTGATACCCTGCATGAAGCATGGATGTCGCTTGGCACCGTGGAGATGTGGGTAGGTGTGATTGCGGGATTGGTGATGCTGGGCGTGGCTGTTTATATGCGTCGATGGAGAGAGCAGGGGTGATCTGTTATGGTCGGTCCGCAGCGAGCTTTATTAAAACGAGTGACGCAAACCAAGCATAATTTGTTTTGTGCCAGTTCCCGTGAATGAAGAAATCGGTAGTGCCCCTGGGTTGTCGATACGCGTTTTGGCGACAAACAAATGCGTCATTTGGGATAGCGGATAGGCGTACGACAAGGAATATTTTTTCACCGTCAGATTGTTGACGCCATCTGCACGGTCGTCCAGATCGCTGTAAGCCGCGAAGATAGCCTGGTGTCTGTTTGGTGTGGTAACACCTGCCAGCACATCGCTGGTATTCACTGTTGTGCCGCCATTCGAGGTGTCGAGCGCTATGTGATCGGTGTAGTACGAGTTGGACTGGCGGGCGAGAGCCAGCGCCCCCCAATTTCCCGCCCAACCCATTTGCGCCTGGTGACCAAATTGCAAACCGGTTTGGTCGGTTAGGCCATCATTCAAATACATCCCCGAATGAAGTTGAAGAATCGCGGTGGGCCCTTCGTTCAGCGCGTCATTCGGTGTTGCGTGTATCGACGTACGTAGGGTCGTCGGCGTGAAGTTGACAGTGCGATTTTCATTTTGCCAGGTCGAGACATCCAGATCACCATTTCCCATGGTCACAACGGTCTGTGCCCTGGCCGATTGTGATAGGGCGCACAGCATGCAAAAAAAGCCAAACGACTGTAGATAGCTGACCATGATGGAACACTTCACTGGTGTCTGGTTGAAATGACAGCACAAAGATGACATCGCAAATTCGACTAAATCAGACTTCAGATTAGACACGTGCAGCGCGTAGGGCAATCCCAATTGTGCAAACAATGTAAATAATTATTGCCATTAAGAATGTTTTCATATCCTTCAGGCAAAAAAAAAGCCCTTACCAGAGTAAGGGCAGGAGGGGATCTTAAAATGCTGTTAAGTATGCAAACCGTGTTTTCTTAAATCTGGCAAAAACGCCGCGATAATTCCTAACAGAGGCAGCCACGCGGTAATCTGATACACCATCGTAATGCCATACTGATCGGCCAGGTTACCGATTAACGCCGCACCGATACCGGCGATACCAAAAGCCAGTCCGAAGAATAGTCCTGAAATCGTGCCGATATGACCCGGCAATAATTCCTGCGAAAACACGATGATTGCCGAGAACGCAGAAGACATAATCAACCCAATGATGAAACTGAATGCAATCGTCGCGTGTAGCCCGAGATAGGGGAGCGCAAGCGTGAACGGTGCGCAGCCCAAAATCGAAAACCAGATTACCCGTTTGCGACCGATGCGATCACCAATCGGGCCGCCAGCGATCGTACCGAGCGCCACACCGAACAAGAATACGAACAGCATGATCTGCGCGTATTGCGGCGTCAGCGAAAATCGTTCGATCAGATAAAACGTGTAGTAGCTCTGGATACTGGCCAGATATAAATACTTGGTCATGACCAGTGCCATCAAAATACCCAGGGCATGCGCCGTTTTTTTAGGGGATAAAGGTTGCTGGCGCGCCTGTGCTTTATGCTTGGTTGCCTGATGTTGATGTGCCTTCCAGTTACCGACCTGCCACAACACCACCATGGCGATTAACGCCGCAACCGAAAACCATGCCATGCTCGATTGTCCAAGTGGGATCACAACCAACGCGGCCAACAGCGGGCCGCAAGCGCTACCTGCATTGCCGCCAACTTGAAAGATGGACTGAGCAAGGCCGTGTTGACCACCCGACGCCATACGTGCCACACGGGACGATTCAGGATGAAATACTGCGGAGCCCATGCCGACCAGCCCGGCCGCCAATATCAACAGCGCAAACGTGCTCGCCTGCGATAGCACCAGCAAACCGACAAACGTGAATCCCATCCCCATCGTCAACGAATGACGTACCGTGTAGCGATCCGTCACCATACCAACCACGGGTTGCAGGATTGATGCTGTAATCTGATAAGTCAGTGACAGTAACCCGATCTGGGTAAAGGTCAGGTGGTAGTCGCCCTTCAACATGGGATACAGCGCAAGCAGCAGTGATTGCATCATGTCATTTAAGAAATGTGCGCTGCTAATTGCGCCTAATACCCGGTATTTGGTCCTTGGGGCTTCAATGGTCAATGTGTTCATGAATTGCGCTGGTTGCTGAATGGAATGCGCCATCGTACTCAGAAATTGTGTGCCTGTCCTGCTAGAATAGGGCACTTACTATCGCAAGAGCGACATGCATAATCAATATCAAACCGTCGGTCCGCATCGCAATATGGACGGCATCATGATGATAGGCAAAGCCATCGATCACGATGCCGGGGAGAAGAGCGTGCGTCACCAGCACGATGTCGTTCAATTGCTGTATGCCATCAGCGGCGTGATGCGGGTACATACTGCCAAGGGGCAATGGATAGTCCCCCCCAGTCGCGGGATATGGATACCGCAAGGCGTATGGCATGAGATCGATATGTTGGGGCCGGTTGAAATGCGGACCTTGTATATCCAGCCGGATGCGGCTACTGGATTGCCAACTGAATGTTGCGTATTGGCGATTACGCCGTTGATGCGGGAATTGATTTTGTCGGTAATGGAATTTGATGGTGCATTTACACCGGACAGTCGTGAAGGGCGCATCGCCAGATTAATCCTCGATGAAATCGTTACGCTGCCAGCATTGCCGATGGTATTGCCTGTACCGCAAAACGATCAGCTCAGTATGATCTGCGATGCGCTGATGGCGAAGCCGGACGACTTGCGTACGTCAGGCGAGTGGGCGGAAAAGTTGGGTATTGATGTGCGCACCTTGCAGCGCCGTTTTGTGAAAGCGACCGGACTGACGTTTGGCGAATGGCGACGTCAGGCACGTTTGCTGAATGCGTTAAAGCGACTGGCTACTGGCGAGCGGGTAATTGATGTGGCTCTGGATTCAGGATACGCCAGCCCCAGCGCATTCAGTGCGATGTTCAAGCGCCAGTTCGGTATTGCGCCGAATGCGTTTTTTCATTAGTGTCACTCGCTTCCTGTTCCTGGTTACACCATTTTTTGCAATTCGATTTACCTGCGCGCTTAACCGGATAGCTGAATAACGAAGCACCCGGTTTATCGAACAAATATCCCTGCACATACACTTCTTGTTTGCCTGATTGCGTGAATTCTTCAATCACGCGAAAGGTTGTGTCTTGCTCCAACCGTTTCACGATCAGTGTGGTGTTGTGGTCACCGGCCAGAGAAATCAGCTTTGTCAAGGCATAGTCATCGTTGCACAATCCGGCGTCGAGTTTAATCGCATGGACCAGCTGACGTTGAACCAGTTCTGCTGCCTCAGCGATGCTGTTCACATTCACTGCAATCCGAAATCCGTTGTGTCGGTAGTTGTCGCTGACATGTTTTAGCAGCCAGCGCTGATTGGCTGAACTTGCCGGTAATTCGAGCACGATATGCTGGTGTGGTAGCTCAAGCTTGTCCAACACTTGCCGGAACGCTGCGCCGTGGTTATGTTGAATTGCAGCGAGCAGGCGGGCGTGCACGTTCAAATATAAATCTTGTCCGAATGCCTGGGGCTGGCGATAAAAATTAATCGTATGTACCAGCCGGCACAGTCGATCTAACTCGACCGATTCGTCGTCGCTGGCACCGTGCTCCAGTAACCGCCACAGACTCAATCCCAGCTCGCTTTGTTGATCTGGCGTATAGCTTCGTGCCAGACCCTGATAGCCGACAATCTGTAAATCCAGCGAAGAACGGATTACCTGGAAGGCGCTGGTCAATGTGGAATTGAAATAGCGTCCCTGGGCCTGACCGTCGTTATTAATCCAGATGTTGGTGTTGTTACCTCGGGTGGTGTAGAGGTGAGTGATGTATTTTTTGAGTGCAGGATATGCCATAAACCGCTCCACGGTAGTGGGTGAAATGGCAGGATAGTTTCTATCGCAGGTTGATGGAACGAATTGTTTCGTATGTGCTTATGACGAAATCGTTCAATCTGTTAAAAAACAGGACATTCACCTGCGCAGCCTGATTGCGCTGAGTGCTATGCGTTGTCTGCCGCGCCGGATCTGTTTGCTGGTGGTGAATTGCCGCCATTGAATCGTCCGAACCTGCGCGCCATCAATACACCCGAAATAAGAATGCCAGCGCCCGCTGGAACGACATCCGCAGTGGCATGTAAATCAAAATTTCCCGTGCGGCACAGTAAAACATAGGCCACCACCAAATTAAAAAAACCCCACACCATATTCACCGTGGAGGAGGAATGTCCGACACCTCGGGGAGTGGCAAACGGACTCTGGAACGTGCGCCCCATCACGCCGCTCATGAGATGGGGCATTGCATTGGTGAGAAACGCCGCGCCGATGAAATACGACCAAGTTATCGTCCAATCCATACCTGCTTACTCCTTTTGTTTACGTTAATGATTAAGGATCTATGTCGCTGAATCAGCCAGACGTTGAAGAATCGCAATCGCTTCAGCCAGTTTTTTTTGTTCCACCGCTGTCAAATTTGATTCGATGGATCTGTACAGCCAATCCTCCCGTGCCGCCCGACCAGCCCGGATCGCGTCGCGACAAGCGTCGGTCAGCGATAAAACGCTTTGACGACCATCGGTCGGATCGGGAGCCCGATTGATCAGGCCTGCTATTTCCAGCACAGAAACCGTCGCGCCCATCGACTGAGGACGCACACCATTCAAATGAGCGAGTGCAGTGACGGTGGTCGGGCCATCGCGCTCAAGATGGAGTAGTACCGATTGCTGCGGTTCAGTTAACTCCCCAAAATTCGCTTCTTTACGCAAACGTCGTTTTAATTTTCCGATCAGTACGCGCAATTCCCCGGCTAACCGTAATGCCAGGGTGTTGTCGGACTGTGCATTTAATTTGGCAGTACTCATAGCGATGCCCCAACACGGGATCAGACTGAAGAAGCTGCGGAGTATGGCATGGTTACATCAAATTGCAAAGCTAAACTTTGAAGTTTAACTTCTTATATTAGGTGTCGATGTAGTTATTGAAACGTCAGCAAATGCATCTCGCACAGAACTGAAATGCATTGTTTCAGGCTTTCTTATGACGAAATTGTAGAAGTAAGCAATAGTGATGCTATAGATGCACGACTTGCCTGGCGGTCTGAGCTGGGGATTCTTTCCTATAATGTCAGTCCGACGTACAATGCGCGGCATTTCCATAGCACGACACCTTGCTCAACATTCAGCACCATAAAAATTGGACCCAAAATGAAAAGTGATTTAGAAATTGCTCAGGCAGCGACGCTAAAAAAAATCATTCCGTTGGTAAAAGAAAAAATCGGCATCGACGCTGACGCCTTGAGTCCATTCGGGCACTACAAAGCCAAATTGTCTCAGGAATATATACACGCGCTAAAAGACAAACCAGAAGGCAAACTCATCCTGGTTACTGCGATTTCCCCGACACCGGCCGGGGAAGGTAAAACCACCACCACAGTCGGATTGGGGGACGCACTGAATCAGATCGGCGAGAAAGCGATCATCTGCATCAGGGAGCCGTCGCTCGGACCAGTGTTTGGGATGAAGGGCGGAGCCAATGGTGGCGGTATGGCGCAAGTCGTGCCGATGGAAGATATCAATTTACATTTCACTGGTGACTTCAGCGCGATAGCTCTGGCGAATAATCTGCTTGCTGCGCTGATCGACAACCATATCCACCACGGCAATGCATTGCGCATCGACACGCGCCGCATTACCTGGAAACGCGTGATGGATATGAATGATCGCGCCTTGCGTAAGATCACCATCGGCTTAGGTGGCCCAGGCAATGGGTTCGTGCGCGAAGACGGATTTGATATCGTGGTGGCGTCTGAAGTGATGGCGATTTTCTGTCTGGCGACTGACTTTGAAGATCTGAAAAAGCGACTCGGCAAAATCGTAATCGGTTACAACCTGGACAAAGAGCCGGTGCTGGCCAGCGACCTGCAAGCGCATGGTGCGATGGCAGCGCTATTGAAGGAAGCCAGTGCGCCAAATCTGGTACAGACTTTGGAAGGTAATATCGCGTTTGTGCATGGTGGCCCGTTTGCCAATATTGCGCATGGCTGCAATTCCGTCATTGCTACCCGTACCGCATTGAAACTCGCGGATTATGTTGTGACGGAAGCGGGCTTTGGCGCGGATTTAGGCGCGGAAAAATTTATCGATATTAAATGTCGTAAATCTGGACTGGCACCGTCCGCAGTAGTGTTGGTTGCGACCATACGCGCGTTGAAATATCACGGTGGCGTGGAGGTCAAAGAAACCGGCATAGAAAATTTAGCTGCACTGAAAAAAGGTCTGGTCAATCTCGAAAAACATATCACCAATATGCAAGAGCATTTTGGCATGCCGTGCGTGGTCGCGATTAATCACCGCACGGAAGACACCCCGGCAGAAGTCGAGTTACTGAAATCCACTGCGGCACAATATGGTGTGGAAGTAATCCTGGCGCGTCACTGGGCGGACGGCGGAAAAGGTGCTACCGAACTGGCGCATGCGGTCGTCAAGCTGTGCGACCAACCATCGCAATTAAAATTTGCCTATGACGATAAGTTGCCGCTAATCGAAAAAATCAACACGTTGGCGCAAAAAATATATGGTGCAAAAGAAGTCGTGGCCGACAAAAAAATCCTGGAAAAATTGACCAGCTACGAACAAGCTGGCTACGGACACTACCCGGTCTGCATCGCCAAAAATCAATATTCCTTTTCAACAGATCCAACATTGCGCGGTGCACCTACCGGCCACACTCTGTCGATACGGGAGGTGCGTCTGTCAGCAGGCGCTGAGTTTATTGTCGCAGTCTGTGGCGATATCATGACCATGCCAGGCTTGCCTAAAGTACCTGCGGCAAATGGGATTAACGTGGATTTAACTGGGAAGATATCTGGATTGTTCTGAAAACAAATTATCGACCGTTCGCCAACTGAAAATCCGCGCAACTCGATCGTGACGAAAGCAACTGATCATGCTGCGCACAAATCCCATCGTCACTGCGCACCGAAGCATAGGCCGAACTCAGACTGGCTATACCTGGAATGACGCGCTCCAGGTAGGCCGGGTCGTTGCAAAAATGCGCGCAATTTGAGCAGTAGCGGTGGATAGGTTCGGATTGCATAGTTAATGGACCAGGCTCGTCCAGTGTCCGGCAAAAACGTACACCGAAAAAATAAAACCCAGAATGACGTTGATAATGACACCAGCGGTAAAGGCTAATAACGGTTTCTTACCCGTACGTGCCAGTTCGCCAAAGCGCGTCGTCAGGCCTATGCTGAAGAAGCAGAATATAAACGCCCAGGTACGCAAATTTTTGAGTGGATCGGTTAGTTCGGGTGTCACGAGTTTGCCAAATTCTGCGTAGCTATAATTGCGTGCTACCCAGGTGACCAGCAGCGAGGCAATCACAAATCCAATCACGAATTTGGGAAAGCGCCACCAGATTTCTGCTGCATTGGCTTTGCGCCCACTTTCGGATTTTTCCCAATGCGTCGTTGCGACGATGGCCAGAATAAACGCCCAAATTCCTATCCAGACATCACGCCCCACGACCTTCATCAGAGTGAATGCCCACACGGCCTGATCTGGCGTACCACTAATTCCTGGAACCTGGCCCGCGTAACCGCCATAAGCCTGCGCCGCGGCAAATCCTGCGGCGTCGGCAAATTCGGACGTACCGATCCAGGCACCTGCGACACCGGTTGGCAACTGCAAATAGCGCGACGCAATTGGCAGGACAAAAATCATGATGATTGCCCAGATGATGACAATGGCAATCGAGGTCGAAGCATGTTCTCGCTTTGCACCGACTGCACCGGCAATCGCAATTGACGCAGACACGCCACACACCGCGCCGCCCGCTGCCAATGTCGCAGCGAAACGTCGTTCCAGACCTAAACGTGTTGCAACAAAAAAGATCACCAAGAATGTTGCGATGGATACGATCGACGCTTGCAAGATGGCTATCGGTCCAGCCCACAATAGCAATGTGAACGGCAGGGTTGCGCCTAATAATATGATGCCGACCTTGACGTAGAATTCAACCCGAAATCCGGCATCGAACCAGCGTGGCAATGGCGCAAAGTTCGCAATGGCCAAGCCCAGCAGCAATGCCACCAACGGCGGTTCCAGATTGTAGCGGCTGGCTTCAACCCATTGCCCGGCGGTGAAAATCACCAGAGAAAATAAGTAGAGAAATATAAACGCGGGGATAAATTCGCGTAGTTTGTGACCGATAATTTTCAGCGCAACCGAGAATACGACCAACCATAAGGCAAACTGGGCGACATAGCGCAGCCAATTGTCCGTAAAGTGTTTTTGGAGATCGGAAAATTGGCTCCATTTGGCCGGGATAACCGTAATCCATTTCAAACTGCTGCCGTTAGAGAACAGCAGATAGGCTACCAGTACGAGCCCGATGCCGATCCAGATCGCCCACCAGTCTTCCTTTTTCCAGAGTTCGCTCCAGCCCGGCTGTTGGCTTCCTGTCTGGGGCGGTGAGCTGGGTTTCTCCGCCACTGTGTTTGCATCTAATTGAATTGAATTCGACATCGCTTCCCTGCGCTTTTCTAAAAAAGTTGTGCAATGCAGGGTAGGTTTGATTCGTTATTTAAACAACGAATATATTCATGTTTTGATATCTGATTAGTTTCTAATCGGGAGTAAAATTACCAGCGCCCCGTGCTTATCAAGGCGGACTGATCAGAAATTCTCATAAGCTTATTTGGTTTTATTCGTACCACCGCTCCAATCGCTTTATTACCATACGCAGCCTTGCCCATGGCCGACCAAAAGTCGATGCCAACTGGGAAACCGTCAGATTCTTTATAAAGAGATCTTATGAAAAGTTATACGCAACCAGCCGTACTCGATCAGATCGGCAATACCCCATTAATTCAAGTTACCCGGTTTGATACCGGCCCTTGTCAACTGTTTCTCAAACTCGAATCCCAAAATCCGGGTGGGTCAATTAAAGATCGCATTGGTCTGGCGATGATCGAAGCGGCGGAGCGCGACGGGCGTCTGAAACCAGGCGGGACGGTCGTTGAAGCAACTGCAGGCAACACAGGATTGGGGCTGGCGCTGGTGGCGCGGGCCAAAGGCTATCGTGTGGTGCTGGTCGTCCCCGATAAAATGTCGACCGAAAAAGTCCTGCATTTAAAAGCGATGGGGGCTGAGGTGTATCTGACGCGTTCCGATGTCGGTAAGGGGCATCCTGAATACTACCAGGACTATGCAGCGCGTCTGGCGGGTGAGATTCCCGGCTCATTTTTTGCTGACCAATTTAATAATCCGGCGAACCCATTAGCGCATGAAACCACCACTGCACCGGAAATCTGGGAGCAGACTGGGCACAACGTGGATGCCATTGTGTGCGGTGTCGGTTCAGCTGGCACGCTCACCGGGTTGACCCGCTATTTTCGCAAACATCAACCCAAACTGGAATTTGTACTGGCAGACCCTAAAGGTTCCATCCTCACTGAATATATTGAAACCGGTCATATCTCAGAAACCAGCGGATCATGGTTGGTCGAAGGTATAGGCGAAGATTTTATCCCGTCGATCGCTGACATGTCTGCCGTAAAAAAGGCTTACACCATCGACGACCAGGAAAGCTTTGATACCGCACGCGAGTTACTGCGTGCCGAAGGGATTCTGGCTGGATCGTCCACTGGAACCTTGTTGGCGGCGGCTCTGCGTTATTGCCGCGAGCAGACTACGCCCAAACGTGTTGTGACGTTCGTATGCGATACGGGCACGAGATATCTGTCGAAAATTTATAACGATTACTGGATGATCGATCGCGGTCTGATCACGCGCAAAACGTATGGCGATTTACGTGATCTGATTGGGCGTCGCTATGATGAAGGTGGCGTGGTCAGCGTATCCAGGTCTGACACGTTGATCACCACGTTTAACCGGATGCGCAACGCCGAGATTTCTCAACTGCCGGTAATCGAACACGGCAAAGTGGTCGGCGTGATTGATGAATCCGATTTGTTGCTGAAGATTGCAGGCGACACCAGCCAATTCCGCAGCACCGTAGAAACGACCATGACCGCCCAGGTGCAGACGCTGGCACCCGACACCAGCATCGAAAAATTGCGTGCCATTCTGGATAGCGGCCTGGTCGCCATTATCGCGGATGAAAAGCAGTTTTACGGACTAGTCACCCGTTTCGATTTCTTAAATTACCTACGCAGGAAACTATCTTGAGCTCATCAGACAAAACACACGACAAGCACGCCGACAACCGTTTCGCAACGCGCGTCATCCATGCTGGACAATCTCCCGACCCCAGCACCGGCGCCATCATGCCGCCAATTTATGCGACATCGACCTTTGTTCAGGAAAGTCCAGGCGTACATAAGGGATTGGACTATGGTCGCTCGCATAATCCCACACGCTGGGCATTAGAACGGTGCGTCGCAGACCTGGAAGGTGGTTCGCAAGCATTTGCATTTGCTTCGGGACTAGCCGCGATTTCAACGGTATTGGAAGTGCTGGATGCTGGTTCGCATATCGTTGCTGGTGATGATATGTATGGTGGCACCTACCGCTTGTTCGAGAGAGTAAGACGTCGTAGTGCAGCGCTGCGCTTCAGTTACGCGAATCTCACCAACCCGGAAAATCTGATTGCTGCATTAAAGCCCGATACCAAAATGGTGTGGGTAGAAACGCCCACCAATCCGATGTTGAAGTTGGCGGACTTAACCAGCATTGCCGCGATCTGTCGTGAGCGCGGCATTATCAGCGTGGCAGACAATACATTCGCTAGTCCGCGCGTGCAACGTCCGTTGGAACTCGGCTTTGACGTGGTGGTGCATTCGACGACCAAATACCTTAACGGCCATTCGGACATCATCGGTGGAATTGCTATCGTCGGTAAGGAAGCGCATCAGGCAGGGATACGTGAGCAATTGGCTTTTCTGCAGAATTCGGTCGGTGCAATAGCCGGACCGTTCGACAGTTTTCTGGCACTGCGCGGTGTGAAGACCCTGGCTTTGCGGGTCGAACGTCATTGCGCAAGTGCATTGGAATTGGCGCATTGGTTGGAGCAACATCCCAAGGTCGCCAAAGTGTATTATCCCGGCTTGAAATCCCACCCGCAACATACCCTGGCGCTACGTCAAATGGACGGATTTGGTGGCATCATTTCAGTCGATTTAAAAACTGATTTGGCTGGATCGCGTCGCTTCCTGGAACGCTGTGAAATTTTTGCGCTTGCAGAAAGCCTGGGCGGCGTGGAAAGTCTGATCGAGCATCCGGCGATTATGACGCACGCCAGTATTCCACCTGAACAGCGTGCGGCGCTTGGTATTTCCGATACCTTGGTGCGTCTGTCGGTAGGGATAGAAGACGTGGAAGATTTACGTAGGGATTTGAGTAACGCGCTCAGTGCGATTTAGCGGATGCGCCAGTGATTCGGGGCGGATGAGATTGTCCGCTCCGAATTGTTTCAGGTCCAGACGCTACCCGGCGTGAATAATACGGCCGCCAGCAAACGACCAGTTTTCCCATGCCGTCTCTTTAAATGCGACCATCACATTTTCCGGGTCAAATTGCGCGGCTTGCAACTCTTCCATAATCGTAGCGAGTATCGCTTTTTTGACTTTCACGCTCCGACCGACTGAAAACAAAATCTCAATCAACACAAAATCATGGTCGCGTGCACCTTGCACGTCCGGATAAGTATCGTCAAACCGAAAATCATCGACGTCCAGCTCCAATACACGCTGAAAGCGATCCGTGGACGGAACGCCAGACTTCACCAGTGCCGTGTGAACGGCATTCAGCACGGTAGTTTTGAACGCGGTGGTTTTGGGTTTTCTTACGGTCAGGGTAACGAGAGGCATGGTTCTACTCCAATCGGTTGCTGCGTTAGTGGGAGCGATATCATCGCACAAATCAAGTTAGTGCAAAACGGTTGAACAGCGATCTTGGGGCTGCCTGTTTTGTCTCGTTGTATCGGCGACGGACGGATCAGAAGAAGCGGTGTCCGACGCAGTGATTTTTCCCATCGTGTTTTAAGCTTCAAAAAATACAACTTTTAAAACGATAAGCATCCTATGCAAATGGTAATAATTGTCATTTACCCGGTTCAGGTTTCCCCCTAAATGCCGTGAGGCATGAGAAAATTGCACGCCCGTGCCATTTGCAGCTTCGATTCGACCTCTTCAACCGAAAGACTCCATCTTATGAAACTCAGCTTTGCACCTTGGTGTGCCGCCTTGTTTTGCTTATTTCAAACGCTGACTGCGCATGCTGCAGAAGCGGTGGCAGTCGACAAACACCAGGCGTTGAACACCTTGTTTGCCGATGAATGGGAGCGCGGCTTACGCGAGTCGCCAGAAGGTGCGACAGCGAATGGTGACAAGCGCTTCAACGATCGCTGGACCGATATGAGCCTGGCTGCGATTGAGCAACGCGAAGCGGAAGACCGGGCTGCACTGATTCGCCTGCACGCGATTGGCCGATCCGGTTTATCAGCTGAAGATCAACTGAACTACGACACGTTCGAGTGGGAACTGGCGCAAGCCGTGGCGCGTCAACGCTTCAAAGAATATCTGCAGCCGGTGAATCACAAAAATGGCCCACAACTGGCCGATGGTATTACGGAGACCACCGATTTTACGTCGCTTCAGGACTATCGCGATTATTTAAAACGGCTGGCGGCCATGCCGAAAGCCATCGCTCAGAACATCGCCTTAATGAAGTTGGGTGTCGCGCAAGGCTATACGCCACCGCGTGTGCTGTTGGAACGCGTTCCAGCGCAAATCGCTTTGCAGATCGTCGCTGACCCGACCGCTAGTCCGTTCTACCGTCCATTCCTGAAATTCGGCGACAACATTTCCCAGCCTGACCGAGACCTGCTGACGGCCGACGCGAAAACGATTATCCAGTCAAAACTGGTGCCAGCGTTCCGCAGTTTTCAGGATTACGTGGTGGGCGAATATATTCCGCACAGCCGCACGTCGATAGCCGCATCGGCACTTCCGGATGGTAAAGCTTATTATGATTTTCTGGTGCGTGACCAAACCACGACCAACCTCACAGCCGATCAGATCCATGAAATCGGTTTGCAGGAAGTCGCCCGTATCCACGCGAAAATGGAGAAGCTGAAAGACGACATCGGCTACCAGGGTGATTTGCAGTCTTTCTTTACCTACTTGCGTACTGACCCAAAGTTTTTCTACAAGACGCCACAGGAATTGTTTACCGCTTATGGTGCTTTAGCAAAACGGATCGACCCCGAACTGGTCCGCGTATTCAAAATCATCCCGCGCCTTCCTTATGGCGTGCGACCTATACCAGATAATGCGGCTCCGGATACGACCACCGCGTACTATCAGCCTGGCGCGTCAGATGGGACACGTCCAGGATTTTATTACGTGAATTTATACAAACCGGAGTCGCGCCCCAAATGGGAAATGATGCCGCTGACATTGCATGAATCCGTTCCCGGCCACCACTTCCAGTTTGCGCGCGCACTTGAATTACCGGAAGCACCGATGTTCCGCAAGACCGCGTATTTTGTGGCGTATGGCGAAGGATGGGCGCTCTACGCTGAGCAGCTTGGCTACGACATGGGCCTCTACGATGATCGCTACGATCAATTTGGTCAGCTGATTTATGAAATGTGGCGCGCAGTGCGACTGGTAGTCGACACAGGCATGCATGCTAAAGGGTGGAGTCGTGATCAGGCGATTGCCTATTTTAAGGAAAACACGGCCAAAACCGATTTGGACATCGTCAACGAAATCGACCGTTACGTAGGCGATCCAGGCCAGGCGTTAGCGTACAAAATCGGTCAGATGAAGATTTCCGCGTTACGGAAAAAAGCCCAACAGGCGTTGGGTGATCAATTTGATTTGCGCGAATTTAATGATGCGGTGCTGGCCGTGGGTTCCGTACCACTGGTCACGCTTGAGGCGCGCATCGATGCGTGGATAGCGGCGAAAAAATAGAACACCAACCGTGTTATGACTACAAAAAAAACATTCAAACACTTCCAGCGCTGGATACTGTGTTGGGTCAGTATGGCGATCACCGGCCTATTTCTGAACATAGCTTGTGCGCATGCGGACGACCTGACGTTTTATACGGACGAAAATCCGCCGATCAATTTCACCAAAAATGGCAAAGTCACCGGAATTGCCAATGAAGTTGTTATGGAGATTCAACGACGAATCAATGATCACGCACCCATAATCGTCACTCCTTGGGCGCGTGGGTATCAGACGGCCCTGGGAAGAGGTGTGGTCGGTTTGTATCCGATGGTGCGCATCAAGGAGCGCGAACATCTATTCAAATGGGTGGGGCCGGTTTTTAATGTTTCGACCAGCTTTTATGCATTGCATGACAGCCCACTACAAATTCACAGTCTGAGCGAAGCGAAGGCATTGCCCCCGATTCTGGTGCCGCGCCTCTATTATTTTCAACAGTATTTGAGTTCGCAAGGCTTCAACAATCTCGATATGGTTGATGGTCCAGAAGTATTGATGCATATGTTTATCGCAGGGCGCCGTCCGGTCATGGTGATAGATAATTTGACGCTAGGTCCTTTACTGGAGCGAAACGGCGCAACAAAACAGGACGTTCGTACTCTGTATACTTTTTTAAAATCGCAATCGTATATTGCTTTTTCTATCGATACGCCGGATGCCGTCGTACAGCGTTGGCAGAATACGCTTAACGAGTTGAAGCGAGACGGTACCTTTGCGAAGCTGTATCAGGCCTGGCTACCAGGCGAAACCCCGCCAGGTCTTTATCCCGATCCGGTCCAATGACCTGCACGTACCATCAACCAATCTACGCTGTGACTGAGAAATAAATTTATGAACTTTTGGCATCTCCTGTCGAGTTTCGGTAATTCCGCCATCACTATCCCAATCACCTTGATCGTCGCAATATGGTTGTTAGCCAGCCGCGAATGGAGAACGTCATTGGTTTGGTGCGTCCTGTTTGGATTTTCAATGGTGCTGGTGTTGATCACTAAGATCGCGTTTGTTGGATGGGGCATCGGAATCGAATCATTAGATTTCACGGGGATTAGCGGGCATGCCACACGTGCAGCGATGGTATTCCCGGTGCTGTTTTATTTTGGATTGCAACGCGCGCCGCGCAAGGTAAATTCATTCGGCGTCATTCTTGGCATGGTGCTTGCCGTGTTGATATCCATCTCGCGGGTGATGGTGAATGCACATTCTGGTTCTGAAGTTCTCGCCGGCTGGTTGCTTGGAACCGGCATGGCGCTGATATTTTTTCAGATTATTAAAACGCATGTCATTCTGATTTCACGGCGTTGGTTACTGGCATGTAGTTTTTTTCTGCTCTTTATTTCACCAACCGTGAAGCCATTGCAGGCCGATGACATGATCGCGCAGTTGGCACTGAAAATCTCCAGACACAACAAGGCGTTCGACCGTTCGCGGTGGGGGCATGAAATGCACGAAATGCATTTCTGGTTTCGGCGTGCAACGGCGAGCTGAACTGACACCATAACGTTGATTTCTGCGCCGCGCGCCCATCCGACGTATTACCGGCACAGAAAAGTTTGTTAGAATCGGGCGATCAGAACCAATCAGGGAAATATGATGGCAGACGATCACCACCCTCCGACCAAGCCAGATTCGCCCAGCTACGGTATCGCCCGTGCAAGGCCATTTAATGAAGCGGCCTTTGAACAGGCCGTCACCCAGATGCTGGAAGCCAGCGGCATCGACATCGACGCTGCGCATACCGGAAAAACCGCCAAACGTGTGCGCGAGTTATGGCAAACGCGCCTGGTCAACGGTTATGAAACCAATCCTGCTGAAGCGCTTGGCACTGGTTTTGACGATCCACGGCGCGATATGGTCGTCATTCGCAATCTCTCCATTCACGGTGTCTGCCCCCATCATCTGTTACCGTTCCGTGGCGTGGTGCATGTCGCCTATCTACCTGGCGGCAGGCTGCATGGGTTTGGGCGCATTGCCCGCATGATCGATGCCATTTCGCATCGCTTCACCTATCAGGAATGGATTACCAGTGAAATTGCTGAAGCCCTGATGACACACGGCCAGGCGCGCGGCGCGGCCTGCATGATCGAAGCCGAACAACTGTGTTTGCTGATGGGGGAGAACCGGCGTGGCGATGAGCGTGTGGTTACGCAGTCGTACGCGGGTGAATTTGAGCAAAGCACGCAGGCGCGGGAAGAATTTTTATCGGCGTTGAAAAGGTAAGCCAGCGCCCGATCAGTCACGCTTATTCAGACTGCGTCTGCCATTTCCAGGTGTCTTCACACATTTGCATAATGGTGCGCTCTGCCTTCCAACCTAACTCCCGTTCAGCCAGACTGGCGTCTGCATAACAGCTCGCAATATCGCCTGCACGACGCGCAACAATTTGATAGGGGACAGCCTGACCGCTAGCCTTTTCGAAAGCGCGCACCATCTCCAATACGCTGTAACCTTTGCCCGTTCCCAGGTTATAGGTACAGATGCCCGGACCCTGGTTTAGCTTGCCCAGTGTTTTGAGATGTCCCAATGCCAGATCGACCACATGAATATAATCGCGCACACCAGTGCCGTCGGCAGTAGGATAGTCGCCGCCAAATATCGACAAGATCTTTGATCGACCCTGTGCAACCCTGGCGATAAACGGCATCAGATTATTAGGAATGCCATTCGGGTCTTCGCCGATTAATCCGCTCTGATGCGCGCCAACCGGATTGAAATACCGAAGCAGCGCGATATGCCAGCTCGGGTCAGCGACAACCAGATCGCTCAACATTTCCTCGATCATCAGCTTGGTTCGACCATACGGATTGGTGACGGATAACGGGAAATTTTCGAAGATCGGTACCGAGGCAGGGACGCCATAGACGGTGGCGGATGAGCTGAAGACCAGTTTTTTCACCGCGTACTTCTGCATGATTTCAAGCAGCACCAGCGTGCCAACCAGATTATTGTCGTAATAGGCGAGCGGCTGTTCGACAGACTCACCGACGGCTTTCAGTCCGGCAAAATGGATGACCGCATCGATGCTGTAGTCGTGAAATATTTTGTCGAGCGCATGACGATTGCGGCAATCAATCTCAAAAAAATCGATGGCTTTTCCGCTGATTCTGGTGATTCGTTCTGCGACTGCGGCTTTGCTATTGCACAGGTTGTCCACTACCACGATCTGATGGCCTGCGTTAAGCAATTCGACACAGGTGTGCGAGCCGATAAAGCCGAGTCCACCGGTAAGTAAAATTTTCATAGTGTTTGGTTTTGGTAATGCAGTCCTGGAACCGGCCTGTTGCCAGAGTTACCGTCGGTGCGTTAATTCAATCTGGCAATTGTAGTAGCTGGCCGATTATTTTGAATCAATTATTTGCGTCGTCTGCGAGAATTGTCTGGGATGTTGCGTTTTAATGCGCGTTATTGCGCTTTAAAACAACTTTCAAGGTCGAGAATACGATCCACAAATCCAGCCAAATGGACCAATTGCGGATGTAGTTCAGATCGAAATCGATTCGTGACTGCATTTTGTCGATGGTTTCTGTTTCACCCCGCATGCCATTGACTTGTGCCCAGCCGGTGATGCCAGGCTTCACTTTATGCCGCAGCATGTAGCCTTTAATGAGTTTGCGATACAGCTCGTTGTGGGCAACGGCGTGGGGGCGCGGGCCGACGATACTCATTTTCCCTTGCAGCACATTGATGAACTGCGGAAGTTCATCAAGCGAACTGCGGCGCAGGAAGCTGCCGATGCTGGTCAGGCGCGAGTCGTTTTTTTTTGCTTGAATTATCTGATCGCCATTTTCAGTCACCGTCATGGTTCTGAATTTATAGACAATAATTTCTTCGCCGTACAGACCGTAGCGTCGTTGCTTGAAGATGGCGGGCCCAGGAGAAGTCAGTTTAACCATCGCACCAATTACAACAAAGCAGGGCAATAAAATTGGGAATAGTAAAAGTGAAATTACGATGTCGCTGGTGCGTTTGACCAGGCTATTGACGCCGATAAACGGTGATTCGCAAATGGCGACTATCGGCACGCCATCGATACTGTCAAAGCGCGCCTGCATCAGATCAAAGACATAGATATCGGGAATAAAATAAATCGAGGCGGTGGTGTCTTTGCATTCATCGATCAATTTGCGGATGCGTGGTTGGGCGGAGAGCGGTTGACTGATGAAAATGATCTTGATATTTTCTTTGCGCACGTAGGCCGCCACATCGTCGTTGCGGCCCAACACAGGTTCTTGCATCGAATCTGGCAGACGATCGATGTCACGGTCGTCGAAAAATCCCCGCACTTTCATAAACAGGTTGGCGTTCGACCGGATCGAGTTGGCCATCTTCACACCAACGTCATTTGCGCCAACAATGATGACGGAACGCGTTTCTTTTTCATTCAACGAGTGCGACGTAATCTGGTGGGCTATCAGATGCACCGACAGCAGGAGCAACGGTGTAATGAAAAACCATTCCCAAATCAACTTATGCGGAAATCCCACGATAAAGCCGCTGGTTCTGGCGATAATCATCAGACTGAAAAAAGTGAGAATCCAACCAGCGTAGACATCTCTGATATAGGCAAGAATCCGGCCATTGCGCCAGGATCGATAGGGGTCGATATGTTTGTAAAAGGTGGAAGAGATAAAAAAGCACAATATCATCAGTACCAGGTAGTGCCCGGTGAATGGTAACTCCAGTAAAGCGGTCAGGCCCACGAATGCCCCGATGATAATGCAGGGATCCAGCACATTTTTATACAGCGAATTTAATGGCGTTTCGGAGATCGTCATGGTGGTGGGGATTGCTTGATTTTTATCCGGAAGCAGGGTGGTAACGGATAATGTTTGTTCTGTGTGACATGATGATTAAAACCGTTATCAATAAGTAAAGCACTAGCGCAGATATATCTATCAATTTGTAACTGAGGTGAACGTTGCTTTTGAAGTTGCGGTTGCTTTGGAAGTTGAAGTTGCTTTTGAAGTTGCAGTTGTTTTTGACGTTGCTGTTGACGTACCCCCCATCTGTAGCCGCCGGGATTTTCAGGGGAAAAATGGATAAGAAGGGACCTTTGTCTGAGCCCAAAGGGCGAGTTTAGGTCCCTTCCCATTTTTCCCCTGAAAATCCCGGGGTTTCGGCTACAGCTGGGGTCGCCTTTTTTTGCTTACTTTTTTTGGCGAAGCAAAAAAAGTGAGTAGCTGCCGGGCTACCCCCGGCCTGTGGTCTTCACAAACTGCCGAAAGCAAATAGATTGAAAAATCGTAAATCTAGCGGTTTAAAAAAATCAACGAGTTTGCAATCTATTTACGTTCGCTTGTAAACATAGGCATGGGGCCGGTGGTGGACCGGCAGCCACTCACTTTTTTTGCTCCGCCAAAAAAAGTAAGCAAAAAAAGGCGGCCCCTGCTATTGCGGAAAGCCCCAAAAAATCGGACTTAAAAATGGGAAGGGACCTAAACTCGCCCTTTGGGCTCAGACAAAGGTCCCTTCTGATCCATTTTTAAGCCCGATTTTTTGGCCGCACTAGAAGGGGAATTCAAAAGCAACTGCAACCCCAACTTCAAAAGCAACAGCAACTTCAAAGGCAACTGCAACAGCAACTTCAAAGGCAACTGCAACTGCAACAGCAACTGCAACTTCAAAGGCAACTGCAACAGCAACTTCAAAGGCAACTGCAACAGCAACAGCAACAGCAACTGCAACTGCAACTTCCACTACAATCCTGATTTCTCCGAAACTAATTATTCAAAGCCCGCAATGAAAAACAAATTTGAGTTAATCATGTTTGATCTCGACGGAACCATCGCCGAAACCGGCATCGAAATCGCATTGGCAGTGAACGACAGCTTGCGGCAAAGCGGATTCGCTACGGTAAGTCAGCAGCAGGTGAACGGTTGGATAGGTCACGGCACGCTGGAATTGATGGTCAAAGCATTGGCATTTGTAATGAATACTTCGTTGGATACAGCGCGTACCCATTCGGAGCTTGGGCAATTAAAACTGCATTTTGATCTCAGTTACCAGCGCCATTGCGGCACGGTCAGCACGCTGTATCCACAGGTACGTGAAAGTTTGACTGTGCTGAAAGCGCGTGGTGTAAAACTGGCTGTCGTGACCAATAAAGATCGGCACTACACCGATATCATATTGAACCAACATCAATTGGTTGAGATGGTCGACATGGTGATAGGGGGCGATGAAGTTCCTGCAAAAAAACCTGATCCGGCTGGATTAAAACGTTGCCTGGATTTTTTTAACATCGCTCCTGAACGCGCGCTATTTGTCGGTGATTCTGCGATCGACGCGGCAACGGCGCGCAATGCCAATATGGCAGTCTGGTTGCTTCCTTATGGTTATAACCAGCATCAAGATGTGCGTGAATGTGCGCCAGATCGGGTTATTACATCGTTTGCCGCTCTGATTGAAAATTAATCAGATGCACGTGGATTCAAACAGAAAATTTTCCTTCGTACTCCCTTACCCTGCCTGTAAACGCAACGCTCGCCTGCCTATCCTGACCGGAAAGACTAGTTAAGACGCGCGTTAAAATGCGCGCTTGGTATAATTCCGTCGCAAACTCTTCCTGATTATTCCCGGTAGCGTCCAAAAATTATCTATTTAACTAATCTTTTTCATCATTTAGGTCGCTACTCATGCTGTTCCGTCAGGTCCAATTTTCTATTGCTTCGCACGCAGCGTGGGCTCCCGGACTGACTACGCCGTCAGAATGGCAGCAATGGGCCAGGGCGCCAGCGGCTATTGCTGGAGATGATCAGGCGCCCGTCGCTGCCATGCCTGCCATGCTAAGGCGTCGTGCCGGGTTCCTGGGCAAGATGGCGCTGGAAGTGGCCTACCAATGTGTGAACGGCCAGCGAAATATCCCAACTGTATTCTGTTCTCGCCACGGTGACGTGGCGCGTGGCATGGAGTTGTTGTCGAACGCCGTACAGGACGAACCGTTGTCGCCCACCAATTTTGGCCTGGCCGTTCACAATGCCAACGCGGGTTTGTTTTCCATTGCACGTCAGGACCAGGCCAGTCACTCAGCGTTGGCAGCAGGGAATGCGACGGTGGAGCATGGCGTTATTGAAGCGTGCAGTCTGTTGGCCGATGGCGCAGCCAGTGTTTTGCTGGTCGTCGTTGATTCCAGCTTGCCGGCACTCTATGCGCCGTATCTTGACCGCACAGAACAACCACATGCCTGGGCTTGGCTAATGGTACCTGCGACCAACCGCGCTGTGCGGTTGTCGTGGACTGCGGTCCAGAATCAGAGTGAACCCAATTCCGACCCGGAGCAGATGCCAGGTAGTCTGGCGGTCTGGCAGTTTTACCTGAATGAGACACCGATGCTGGAGCGACCGGTCGGGCAGCATCTCTGGCGCTGGAGCTTGCATGGCTGAGCGGCTGTTTTATGGCTGGCGTTTGCTGGCCACTGGATTATGTTTTGTGATGTTTGGTGCCGGTGGTATCCTGTTACGCTTGGTTGGTTTTCCGCTCTTGAATGGTTTCGTGCGGGATAAGTCGCGCCGGGCTTGGCGCGCGCGCAAGATGATCCAGACGAGTTTTCGATTGTTTGTCGGATTTATGCACGGCCTGGGGGTGTTGCGTTACGAGATTGAAGGGTTGGAACGACTGGAGCGCACCGGCTTGCTGATTTTGGCCAACCACCCAAGCCTGATTGATACCGTTTTTTTGATGGCTATCACGCGACGTGCAGATTGTATTGTGAAGGCGGCCTTACAGACTAACGTGTTTACGCGCGGTCCGGTTACCTCGGCAGGCTACATTTTTAATGATCACGGGGTGGAACTGGTTGACGATTGCGTACGGTCGCTGAAATCCGGCAGCAATTTAATTGTGTTCCCGGAAGGGACCAGAACATCGCCAGATGGCGTGCTGAGGTTGAAGCGCGGTGCAGCACATATTGCGTTGCGGGCGCAATGCGATATCACTCCGGTGGTCATTGTGTGCCACCCCAGGACACTGGGCAAAGAGGGGAAATGGTGGGCAATTCCCCGGCGGCAGGTGAAATTTAAAATCATTGTGCAGGAAGATATAGCGATTGCCCCGTTTATTGCAGAGCCAGGCGACGCCAATCTCGCGGCCCGCAATCTGGCAGCACACTTACAACGTTACTTTACTGAGGAAATCCAACGCCATGCTTGAGCTTGAAGTGAAAAATGTGATTATCGAATCGCTGCAGTTAGAAGACATTTCTCCCGCCGACATCGATACCGATGCGCCGTTGTTCGTTGATGGACTGGGATTGGATTCAATCGATGCGCTGGAACTGGGTGTGGCGTTGCAAAAGCGTTATGGCATTACGTTGTCAGCCGATTCGGAAGATACGCGCAGCCACTTTGCCTCAGTGCGGGCATTGATGGGGTTGATCGAAAAAAGTAGAACCAAATAAGGCGCTCGCACATGATTAACAATATGAATCAACAAGAGTTATACGACTGGGTAGTGGATTTGCTGGCGCAAATGTTCGAGCTCGATAAATCCACGATTACCATGCAATCGAATCTGTATGAAGACCTCGATATTGATAGTATCGACGCGGTTGACCTGGCAGTGAAACTTAAACAAATGACTGGCAAGCGTTTGTCGCCAGAAGCATTCAAGGAAATTCGCACCATCGAAGATATCGTTACAGCGCTATCCAATTTGTCCGACTCGCCCTCCACGTGACTGTACTGATTTCGACACCGTCGTATGGTCACTCCTGTGCTTAACTCATTTATTCATCCCTTTATTCATCCCACCTCCGCCACAATAGGCTGGCGGGCCAATTTGCGGGTCACCCGCGAAGATTGGGTGGCGCAAACGTCCGCCTGGCAGGGTACATTGGCCGCGCTTCCCGGTACCCAATTCGCGCTCTATATGAGCGATAGCATCGCATTTTCAGCTGCGTTGCTCGGCGCCTGGTGTGCCGGTAAAACAATCTGGTTAAGTGCGGATGCGTTGAGCGCCAGTGTCGCTGTGCTGAAAGACAAAGTAGATGGTTTTATCGGTGAATTTCCAGCGGACTGCCAACCAATAGTGACGCCGTCAGCCGCAGCGGGGCAGCACGATTTTCCACAGCTCGATGGCGCTTTTGTGGGCTTGGTCGTTCATACGTCCGGCTCCACTGGGGTCGCGCATGCGATTCCAAAAAAACTAAGTCAACTGACCAGTGAAGTTGCCACGCTTGAAGCGTTATTCGGTGCACGTGTTGTCGAGTCGCGCTTCGTTGCGACCGTGTCGCATCAACATATCTACGGATTGCTGTTCAACGTATTGTGGCCTTTGTATGCTGGTCGACCGATGCAGGCTCAAACGCAAATCTATCCCGAACAGTTGGCGCAAGAGCTGGAAAACCAGTCACCGCAGCAACCTGTCGTGGTCGTGTCCAGTCCGGCACATCTGAAACGCTTGCCCACACATCTGAACTGGACGCCATGCCGCGCCGTGTTCTGCTCCGGCGGCGTACTTCCAGCCGAGGTGGCACTATCTGCCAGCCGCTTACTCGGATCCGTGCCAATTGAAATTTATGGAAGTTCGGAAACGGGGGGTGTCGCGTGGCGTCAGCGCGCTGACCAGTTCGACGATGCCTGGACGCCTATGCCCGGTGTGCAGTGGCGGACTGAGTCTGACACGCAATTAATTGAAGTGCAGTCTGCGCATTTATTTACCGATGATTGGCTAACGCTGGCGGACCGGGTACAGGTTACTGACAACGGACAGACGGGACAATTCATTCTGCTTGGGCGGAGCGACCGGATTGTGAAGATTGAGGAAAAACGGATTTCGCTCGATGCGATAGAAAGCAGACTGGGCGCTTCCTCGTGGGTAGAAGAGATCAAAGTATTAGTTGGGCAGACCGGTAGAACAGGCGAACAATCTGAAGCAAATTACCGACGCCAGTATTTGGCGGCGGTCGTCGTACTAACCGACGCGGGACGAGACTATTTGCAGCAGCACGGAAAACTGGCGCTGAATCGTCAATTGATTGCTGTTTTATCTGGTGTGATGGAGCCCGTCTCTGTACCACGACGCTGGCGCTATGTAGATCAATTCCCTACCAATGCGCAAGGGAAAATCACGCTATCCCTGCTTCAGGCGCTGTTTGACGATGCGCAGGCCCAAGTGAACGCACCAGAGATAAATTTGCGCCGCCGTGATGATTTGCAGCCAGCCCAGCACGCTGAATTCGACGTGCGCTGGCCTGGCAATCTGCGCTACTTCGTTGGCCATTTTCCCGATACGCCGATACTGCCGGGCGTCGCGCAAGTACATTGGGCGATCAATATAGCGCGGACCATATTTACGATGCCAACAAATTTCCACAGCATGCAGGCACTGAAATTCCAGCATGTCATTTTGCCGGATCAGCTTACCTTGCTAAAGCTGGATTACGACGAACGCAAGCACAGCCTGAACTTTTCGTTTACGTCGACAACCAAACAGTATTCCAGCGGACGGGTGCTATTTCATGATTAAGTGCTGCGTAGTCATCCCGGTATACGATCATGAGCACGCGATTACAGCCGTGGTAGAGGGTGTGATCGCACAAGGATTACCCTGCATCCTGGTCGACGACGGGAGCGCGAGTTCTTGTGCTGCCGTGCTGGACACGCTAGTGGCCGCACGTCCACATCAGGTAGGGCTGGTGAGGCTGGCGCATAATCAGGGGAAGGGCGTGGCGGTGCTCGCCGGGTTTCAGCGCGCAATGGAGCAGGGGTACACTCATGCTGTTCAGATCGACGCGGATGGTCAGCACTGCGTAACCGACCTGCCGAAATTTATCGCGCTGGCTAACCAACACCCTGAAGCCGTCATCGTCGGCTGCCCAATCTTTGATGCCTCAGTACCAAAGTCGCGCTTATATGCGCGCTATCTCACCCATGTTTTCGTCTGGATCAACACCTTGTCGTTCGAAATTCGCGATTCGATGTGTGGCTACCGCTTATATCCGCTCAATGCGGTCATGCAGCTTACCCGTACTCAGCGCATTGGCCGCCGCATGAATTTCGATACCGACATTCTGGTGCGACTGGTCTGGCAGGGATCTGGCGTCGTCAATTTACCCACGCCGGTTACATATCCGAGCGATGGGGTATCTCACTTTCGCCTGGTCATGGACAATGTGCTGATTACCCGGATGCATACGATTTTATTTTTTGGCATGCTGCGCCGATTGCCGGGATTGCTGACGAAAAAATTGGGGAAAAGCTGATGCAGGGCAGATCGCCATCGCACTGGGCTGCGCTTAACGAATTTAGTTCGATTACCGGCATGCGCATCTTGTTTTGGGTGTGTAAGGTATTTGGACGCTGGCCGTTCCGATTGGTGATGTATCCTGTGCTGTTGTGGTATGTGCTGGTGAGGTCGGATGCGCGGCGCGCTTCACGTATCTATTTGCGGCATATTGCGAGCAAGCTCGACGCAATCCGACCATTTAGTGTTGGCTTGTTGATGGTAGTCCGGCATTTCGCGGCCTTTGCAGAAATGATGCTCGACAAAATGCTGTTGTGGAGTGGTTTATTTGACGTCGAACCGGTGAAGTATTTCGGTCAGGACGCAATGCAGGAATTGATCGACCAAAAACGCGGTGCCGTGGTGATCTGCTCGCATTTCGGCAATATCGACTTATGTCGGGTGATATCGAAGCAGCATGATGATGTGCAAATGACTATCCTGGTGCATACCAAGCATGCCAGGGAATTTAATCGATTGCTGGAAAAAATTAATCCTGCCAGTGAGCTCAATCTGATGCAGGTCACCGAGATCACCCCCGCTACCGCGATGTTATTGGTGGAGCGCGTAGCGCAAGGTGGATTGGTCGTGATCGCGGGCGACCGGATTCCGGTATCAATCAATCCGCGTGTAGTGATGGCAAATTTTTTAGGGGAAGTGGCCCCGTTTCCGATCGGTCCGTATATTCTGGCCAGCGTGTTGCAGTGCCCGATCTATACGTTGTTTTCGATGCGCGGCGACCGACACTATGAAGTGCACTTCAAAAAATTACGCGAAACGGTGCGCCTGCCGCGCAAGGATCGCCAACAAGGGTTAGCAGAACTGGTAGCAGATTACGTCGCCGAACTGGAACGTCACTGCTTGAACACCCCGCTGCAATGGTTTAACTTTTACGATTATTGGCATTTGCCGGACTGGAATCACACAGATGCAAGCACCCACCATCACCTTTGACCAATCGCGCCTGAACATCGCCGATATTGTGGCGATTGCCCGACAAAGCGCGTCGGTTGCATTGTCGGAGGAGGCTGGCTTTCGCGCTGCAATTACGCGCGGTACCGACTTTCTGGATCGTCTATTAAAAGAAGACGGCATTATTTATGGTGTGACCACCGGCTATGGTGATTCCTGCACGGTGGCAGTACCGCCTGAACTGGTCTCTGAATTGCCGCAGCATCTGTTTACTTATCATGGCTGTGGGCTGGGTAGTTACTTCACGCCTGAGCAAACGCGCGCCATCATGGCCACACGACTGGCCTCATTGTGTAAAGGGTATTCAGGTGTGTCGGCTGACTTGCTGCTGCAGATTACGCGATTGCTCAATCACGACATCCTGCCGTTAATTCCCTCGGAAGGTTCAGTCGGCGCAAGCGGTGATTTGACGCCATTGTCGTATCTGGCCGCCGTGCTGTGCGGAGAGCGCGACGTGCTCGTGAACGAAAAGCGTATCAGCAGTAAAGACGCATTGCAATCTGCCGGAATGAAAGCGCTGACGTTGAGGCCGAAAGAAGGTTTGGCAATTATGAACGGGACCGCTGTCATGACTGCATTGGCTTGTTTGGCGTATGACCGCGCTGCCTATCTTGCACAGCTTGCCACCAAAATTACGGCCATGGCCAGTGTCGCGCTGGATGGCAATCCTCAACACTTTGACGCCACGTTGTTTTCTGTGAAACCGCATCCCGGCATGCAAGGTGTGGCAGCGTGGTTGCGTCAGGATTTGGCGTGTGAGCAGGTCGAGCGCAACGGCAAACGTTTGCAAGATCGTTATTCAATTCGCTGCGCACCGCACGTGATAGGCGTGCTGGCCGACGCATTGCCATTCTTCCGCGACCTGATTGAAAACGAGTTAAACAGCGCCAATGACAATCCGATTATTGATGCAGAAGGTGAGCATGTTTTACATGGGGGACATTTTTATGGCGGACATATTGCGTTCGCCATGGATAGCATGAAAAACACGGTCGCCAATATTGCCGACCTGCTCGACCGTCAAATGGCGCTGCTGGTGGATAGTCGCTATAACCACGACCTGCCGTCGAATTTATCTGGTGCTGAAGGAAGCCGCGCGACGATCAATCACGGCCTGAAGGCACTGCAAATCAGCGCCTCTGCCTGGACCGCTGAAGCGTTGAAACTGACGATGCCAGCCTCGGTATTTTCCCGTTCAACTGAATGTCACAATCAGGATAAAGTAAGCATGGGAACGATCGCGGCGCGCGATTGTCTGCGTGTGCTGGAGTTGACTGAGCAAGTCGTCGCGGCGATGTTGATTACGGTGCGTCAGGGCGTTGAGCTGCGGTGCAAATTAAATCCAGCAACACAATTGCAACCTTCGCTGCAAGCGATGCAAGCACGATTAAGCGCGGATGTTCCGGCGATTATTGAAGACCGCGCACTGGAACCAGATTTGCGTTTGATGATGGAACGCATACGGCAACAACATTGGGTGCTGTATGGCTAAGCCGGATACGCTGAATAAGCAGAGCCGCTGGTCGGCCGAAACAGAAATCGACGTGCAATTCTACGACCTCGACCCCATGGCCGTGGTATGGCACGGCAACTACGTAAAATATCTTGAGGTGGTGCGTTGTGTCCTGCTGAATAAAATCGGTTACGACTATCACGCCATGAAGCTGTCTGGCTATGCGTGGCCCATCATCGACATGCAACTGCGCTACGTTGGTCCGGCGGTGTTTAATCAACGTCTGAAGCTGCGCGCCGAAATAGTCGAATGGGAAAATCGGCTCAAGATTCAGTATCTGATCAGCGATGCAGTGACCGGTAAGCGCATCACCAAGGCAACTACCATTCAAGTCGCCGTCGATATGAGTAGCGGTGAAATGTGTTTTGTGTCTCCGCCGATACTGCTGGAAAAATTGGGCATCAATAAACTGGAAAACCAATGAAAAAAATGTTGTTGATTGTTTGTTGTGTCATCAGCTCTGCGTTGGTGACGACCGGCTCACAGGCCGACGACAAAAATCCATTAGTCGCACAGATTCAGGCCATGCTCGCCAAACCCACGACATTGTGCGGACGATTCGATCAAACCAAACAATTGAGCGGAATGAAAAAGCCACTGCTGTCGAACGGGCGCTTTTGCGTGGTCAACGGCAAGGGTGTGGTGTGGCGCACCCTGCAACCATTTCCGAGCGTCTTACGCCTGACCCGTGATGAGATCGTTAACTATCAAGGCGATAAAGTGGCGATGCGACTGGACGCGAACCAGGAACCGGCCGTGCGGATGATTAATAACGTCATGTTTTCGCTATTGGGTGGAGACCTGAGTCAACTCGATACCCTGTTTGTTGTTGATGGCAAAGCCACCGCAACCAACTGGCACGCAACGCTTACAGCCCGTCAGCCTGGTCTTGCGAAAGCGATCGGTGCAGTCAGCCTGGACGGCGCAGCTTATGTGAACACCATCCATATGGATGAAGCTAGCGGTGACCACACGACGATCGTATTTTCTGCAATGCAGAGCGGTGACAAAGCAATGCTGCCTGAAGACGCAGCACTGTTCTGATGAAAAAAAATAAACCGACTATTTTTGCAGCACTCTGGGCGGCAATCGTCTGTCTGCTTTTGGCGCACAACGCTTATCTGTGGATCGGGAAGCGCATCAGTCCCGATACCGACATCATGGCGCTGTTGCCGGTACAGCAGCGTGATCCGGTCTTACAACTCTCGTTCACCCACATGGTGGACACGGCGCAGCAACGTGCTTTGGTATTGGTTGGCGCGACAGATTGGTCGGAAGCTAAACGTGCAGCAGATGCCTATAGCGAGGTACTGAAGCTACACGCTGACGTATTGCAGACGACGGCAATGACTGAGCAGACCCAGCAGGATTGGTTAGCACTGTTTGCCGCGCATCGTGCTGTGTTGCTGACTACTGCCCAACAAAAAAATCTGCAGGAACGGGACGCCACCTATTGGGTTGAATCAGCGCAGCGCGCTTTATATAGCCCGTTTTCTGGTCCGAAGCTGGGTGCATGGCGCGACGATCCATTTGGTTTGTTCGCAGGCTGGTTGCAGGAGCGCGCGCAGGAAACGCCAGTCCGACCGCGTGATGGCGCTCTTTTTGTTGCGGACGCGGCGGCAAACGGGGGGCGTCAGTATGTCTTGTTGTCGCTCACAATACAGCACCCAGTTTTTGAGATGGGCACGCAGCAGGCCGTGACCAAAATATTTGATCAGGCGCGCGCGGCGGCGTTGGCTGTGGTGCCGGGCGCAGAGTTGATTACGTCGGGCGTGATATTGCATGCGGCAGCAGCCGGAGAGCAAGCGCGCGGTGAAACCTGGACGATCGGGTTGGGTTCAATATTGGGCATCATCTTGCTGATGTGGGTGACCTTCCGTTCGATCAAACCGATTTTGCTGATTGTTTTGTCGATTGTTATTGGATGCCTGGGTGCGCTGTCGATCTGCTGGATGCTGTTTGACCACATCCACTTGTTGACGCTGGTATTTGGCGCGAGCCTGATCGGTGTGGCCCAGGACTACGGTATTTTTTTCTTGTGTCATCGACTGAAAGCGGACGCTCAACTTGACTCGACGGCGTTGTTGCGTCGATTAATGCCATCGTTGGCGCTGACGCTGATAGCGGCAATTATCGGTTATGCGGGGTTGGCATTCACGCCGTTTCCTGGTCTGCGCAGCATGGCAGTTTTTTCCGCACTGGGATTGATTTTTGCGTGGCTGACAGTGGTGTGTTGGTTTCCTCAGCTGGTGAGTGCACAGACATTAAAGGGTGGACGATTTGCCCGGTGGTACGGTGCAACAATCTGGTCATCCGGGAAAATGAATTTGGGTAAATGGGGCCTAGTCTTGGTTCTTGCCGCAGGTGTTGTCGCCGGAATTTTGCAATTAACGACCAATGACGATATCCGTCTGCTACAAAATTCGCCGCCGCAATTAATTGCCGACCAGATTAAATTAAGCCGATTGCTTGATGCACCCACACCTGTGCAGTTTTATCTGCTGCGAGGTAACTCCGAACAGCAAGTTCTGGAACGCGAAGAAAATTTAAAACAGCGTCTGGATCCGCTGGTCGCACAGCATAAAATCTCTGGCTATCAGGCGATTTCAAATTGGGTTCCTTCCGAAAAAACGCAACGAGGTAATTTGGCGCTATTGCAGGGAAAAATATTGAGTGGCCCTTTAAACCAATTGGCGACGCAAATCGGTGCCGAAGACACGTGGTCTGCCGACACGAGAAAGCAGATGATGGATTCTGGTCACATTCTGACGGTCACCCAGTTTATGGATAGTCCGGCCAGCGAACCATGGAAGCATTTATGGTTAGGGCAAACCGCTGACGGTTATGCCAGCATCATCGCCTTGCGCGGGTTGGCACAATCTAACCTGGCGGTTGTGCAGCACGCCGGAGATGGTTTGGATGGCGTACAGTGGGTTGATAAAGTTGGCGAGATTTCCGGTGTCTTGGGGCAGTATCGTCATTACATGGCATGGGTGGTGACATGTGCTTATGCGATTGTCTTTTGTCTGCTGTTCGGCCGTTATCGCGGCGCTACCTGGCGCGTACTGGCACCCGCGGCGTTTGCCAGCCTTATTACCCTGGCAATCCTCGGATGGACACATCATCCGGTGCAGTTATTTCATGTGCTGGCATTGATGCTGTTGCTGGGCGTAGGAGTGGACTACGGAATTTTTATGCAGGAAAAAGCGGATGACGCCAATAAACTTAGTGCTGCGTGGTTGGCAATCGGTTTGTCTGCTGCGAATACATTGCTCTCATTTGGATTGTTGGCATTGAGTCATACACCGGCGTTGCAGGCGTTTGGTGTGACGATGCTGATTGGGATTGCGATGGTTTGGGTGATCGTGCCGCTGTTCAGAAAAGGAGATGCGGTTCAATCTGGCAAAGGGTAATGATGTTAATTTAATGCGGGGATTGTAAGTGCCATAGTTTTCGCAGTTGCAACAGCAACTGCACCATCAGAATCAAATTTAGTGACGCCAAATATCAGCTTCAAAATACCAGGACTTTTGTCCTGCAACCAACCGATGCATTGAAAAGAACAAACTCATGACAATTGAAATCGCAACCGAATCGGTAGACGTCGCCATCATCGGCGCAGGACCCTCAGGCGCGCTGGCCGCGGCGTTACTGCGCCAACAAGGTAGATCGGTTCTGGTGATCGAACGCGAACAGTTTCCGCGATTTTCTATCGGCGAAAGCCTGCTGCCGCAAAGTATGGAATACCTCGAACAGGCTGGCATGTTGCGTGCTGTCGTGGAGGCCGGATTTCAATTTAAAAATGGCGCGTCATTCGTACGTGATGACAGTTGCACCGAATTTGATTTTCGCGATAAATTTTCACCAGGTTGGGGCACGACCTACCAGGTGCAACGCGCCACGTTCGATCATCTGCTGGCGAACGAAGCGGAACGGTTTGGCGCGCAAATCCGCTATCGGCATGAAGTGACGACCGTTGATCTGAAACCCGATCAACCCTTGATTACCGTCAAACATCCCGACGGCCATAGTTACCTGGTTCAAGCGCGCTTCGTTCTGGATGCCAGCGGCTTCGGACGGGTTTTGCCGCGCTTGTTAAAACTGGAAACGCCGTCCAATTTTCCAGTGCGTGGCGCGATTTTTACGCATATTGAAGACCGGATTGATCAGGCAGGTGGTGCGAAGTTTGATCGCAATAAAATCAGAATTTCTGTCCACCCGAAACACTGTGACGTGTGGTACTGGACTATCCCATTTTCTGGCGGCCGTTGCTCAATGGGAGTCGTTGCAGAAACCAGTTATCTTGAAAAATACACAGGTAGCGATCAGGAGCGCCTGCAGGCGATTGTTGCCGAGGAACCGTCACTATCAAGACTGTTAGCGAATGCCGTGTGGGATACGCCGGCACGCCACATTGTCGGCTATTCCGCCAATGTCGCCTCACTGGCCGGTAAGGGCTATGCGTTGCTGGGGAATGCAGGTGAATTTCTTGATCCGGTATTTTCATCCGGTGTCACCATTGCATTCAAGTCCGCCAGCCTGGCGTGCGCGGTGTTGCAACGTCAATTCAACGGTGAAGCCGTGAACTGGGAAACTGACTACAGCCAACCAGTGAAAAAGGGCGTGGATACCTTCCGTGCCTTTGTTGAGTCCTGGTACGCGGGCGGCTTCCAGGATATTATTTTTTACCCTGATCAACAACCCGAAATCCGCCGCATGATCTCATCGATACTGGCAGGTTATGCCTGGGATCCTGCCAATCCGCTGGTCAAAGATACGGCACGTCGACTCGCAGCGTTGGAGGCATTATGCTCGTCAAAATAGTCACGCTGGGTGTTGTGACATTGTTGCTGGTCTCCTGCACCACCACGCCCCATGTGGGCGAATCACCAGCGCAATCGTCCCGGCTTGGCTTACGTCTCGCTCCGGCCGACCTTGGCGCAGAAATCGCATTACAGCAGCATCTGACGGTGGAACGCCATGGACGCACTGATCAGCTTGATGTGGCACTGGAAGTCGATGCAACCGATCTGAATCTGGTCGGCCTGGCGTTGGGACAACGGGTACTCACCATGCACTACGATGGAAAAGAGCTAACCAGCTGGCGTCACGTCATGCTCCCCTCACAGGTGAAAGCAGAAGATGTACTGGAAGATTTGCAGCTGACTTTCTGGCCCGTGGACGCGATCCGAAGAGCGTTGCCATCCGGATGGCGGATTGAAGACAATGATCTGCAGCGTGCGTTGTACAAAGATGACGAGTTGATTTGCCTGATCCACTACAGCACCATGCCTCGTTGGAGCGGTACCGTGCAGCTGGAAAATTTACGATTTAAGTACGCAATTACGATTCAAATTCAATCGAATAATTAGCACACGTCGTTGGCGGCGGAATCGGTAAAGGGATTGATTCGACCAATTCGGCATCAATTCAATCGGAACGAACTAATATTTTCCACCAGCGATTTTGATTGATCCTGCATGCTTTGCGCAGCGGCTGCGGCTTGTTCCACCAAGGCCGCATTTTGTTGGGTGACCCCATCCATCTCGACGATTGCGATATTCACCTG
>Ga0206857_1006_pt2 | contig 60132 bp, 50 predicted proteins | sample Alteio_BWOrgCont_49_FD_152865 | JGI IMG/M metagenome (GOLD analysis project Ga0206857, IMG submission 152865) | Enriched cells from forest soil in Barre Woods Harvard Forest LTER site, Petersham, Massachusetts, United States -... | ecosystem: Environmental > Terrestrial > Soil > Temperate forest >...
TTAATTCGTTTCTCTTATCTTTTAAAGGTCGCTATTATCCGCTCAGAATTTTTCTTTTGGTTCATCGCTGGATTTTTTTCAAAGGAGCAATCCGTGGTCATTGTTATTTTTCGTTCGCGATTAAATCTGGACCTTCAGGCCGAGTATTTGGACTGGGCAAAACGAATGAGTGAGCTTGCGCAAATTATTCCGGGACATATTTCTCATAAAGGGTTTGTCGCTCAAGACGGTGAAAGAGTAACGATCGTTGAGTTTGAAACCGAAGAGGCAATGCAGGTTTGGGCGATGCATCCAGATCATGTGGCCGCAAAAAAGAAAGGGCGTAACAGTTTTTTTTCTGAATACAATGTGAAAATTTGCACGATTCAGCGCGAGAGTGTGTTTCCTTAATCCGATTTCTCTATTTGGAATGAACATGAAATTGAATTCGACTTAATACCAACTAGAAGCTAGGGTCAGGTCACACAACCTAGCTAGCAAGCTGATGGACAGCGGAGTATCACCAACAATGGCAAGGTCCAGATCGGAATAGGGTTTGGCATTGCGGGTTGCACGTGACCCGAACGCCCAAACGGTTTTATCAGGAATATGTCTTTGTAAAATCGTAGATACGATATGCCATTGTTCTGGACTAATATCGATGTCGGGAAGAGTGTTCAAGGCGCAATTAAGGTTGAAGATTGTTACGCTTGTGCAGTTCCAGCAGCAGCGCTTGCGTTTCCAGTAAAAGCTCTTGAAGGATACCTGCCATTCGCCGACATTATTTGCGCATAACTTTGGTGTTCGAATCCGCTCTTGGTAATGCTACGTATTTAGCTTTTGCAGAATTTCTATAGAATTCCGCAGGATACAAAATTCATCGTCAGGAAGAACAAACTGATTACCCAATCGATTTAAATGAATTACACAACAAACCAAGGCCCACATATTGCCGAAATAGCGCAATCGATTTTGACCGTACGCGAACAACGGGTTCTGCTCGATGCTGATCTGGCAAATCTTTACGGTGTTACCACCAAACGTTTCAACGAACAGGTGCGACGGAACCTCGACCGATTTCCAATTGATTTCATGTTTCAGCTGACTGAACAGGAATTCGAAACATTGAGGTCGCAATTTGCGACCTCAAACTCCGGGAGAGGTGGTCGACGCTATTTGCCATACGCATTTACAGAGCATGGGACCATCATGGCCGCTACTATCCTGAATTCGCCGCGAGCAACAGAGGTCTCAGTTTATGTCGTGCGGGCCTTCGTGCAATTCCGCGATCTGGTTGCGTCTAACCAAGACATTCTGGAAAAAGTGACAGAGCTGGCACGGAAGGTCTCATCGCATGATCAGGCGATAGCTGGTTTGATTAATGCGCTTAGTAACTTGATGAACCCCAAAGATCAACACAAGAAACGGCCAATTGGGTTTATTACGCCTGAAGATGCCGTTACAAAGTCGAGTAATTTACAAGACTAGCGAGAGTCCGCAATGTGCCGACAGTGATCATACACAGCTAACATTCAACGGCAGCTTCAGATTCATGAAAGGACATTCGTTTTGACACGACCTCTGCTGAACTCGGACATTTGTCTAGTCGTAAGTCCCCGGAATATCTGACACTGGCTGGCATGTCGAGTCTGGATTACTACAATTAATGCTCGACCCGCCACCCGAATCCCCATTTCAAATTAGATTTACTGGATGTTCCCAGTGCTTGCGCGTTGCGCGTAAAGCTTCAACGACGGCGAAACAAAATCATTTCGCCTGAGATACGTAGAAAGAGTTTCAGATATCCGGGCTTTATGGTATCGCAGCATATGCCCGAGTCCGTGTAACGCACTTTCCACACAGGCCGGATTATTCAGTTTCAGCACGTCTTCAAGAACATCGACTACCGCGTCATAAAAAATCTGCCGGTCGGGATGTTTTTCACCTTCCCAAAAATTTAATGGTGATACATCCCACAACATATAGCAGATATAGTTTAGCGAATTGCCTGATTGGTTTGCGTGCCCTAATGCAGATTCACATCGATGTTCAAAGCAATCCGCATAGAGATACTTAATAGACGAAATACCTCGCAACCTTAAATCAATTGAAACCTGGTTGTCCATTAAAGCGCATGCCACGTCAGAAAATCCGCAGTCCAGCATGTAGATAAGACCGTGCCGAATTTGCTCGTCGGAATAGCAAGCGAGATCTGTTCCGCAATTTTCAAATGTATAGGTAATAAGCTGCACCAACTCATTTTTATCTGCCACGAATTCATCGTCATATAAATCAAAATACCACGGCTCATCAGACACTGGTCTGTCAAATACATATCTTTTCCAGTCCTCATACCGCTTTGGCGCTTCCATTTTTGATTTTAGTTTGATCTTTTTCATTTCCATTCCTCAGACTGGATCTGGCGTATTCTCACCGTCGATCCGACAAAACGAAATCACGCATTACCTGATCGAGTATCACCACGTCTTTGTCATGGTGATACGGGCCAGTCCAGCTATCCTCCGACGCCAATTCGTTTTCGATCCATTGGTGAATCTGAACGTAGCGTGGCCCATATTCTGCCTCGCTTTGCGCCATTTTTATTTCTAATAGCTGATCGATTTCTTTCGTTAGCGATGCCTGATCAACCAGAAGTGTGTCGACAAGTGTTGCGAAACGCATTGGCGGTATTCCTAAATTTGCCTTGATCCAGCGAGCGGCAAGCAACGGACGCAAAACGTAAAGATACTTTTTGGTTCTAACGGTTTCGCCTTGCAGATATCCCCGAAAGTTTTTGCGGGCCATGCTCACGTAATGGTGGTAGCCCTTCTCGTTTGAGAAATAGACATTCGAGAGCGAACGAATCGTTTCTACAAAATTCGCGTCCGCCTCATAAACTATCGGTGAATTGATCCACTCAAACAAAGTCGGGTTGGACGCAAGAAGTAAACCTAATGCCTTTTTAAGGTCCCATCCGCTAATATCCAATTCGTCAGAAATAGGAATTTCGATGACATCGCGGCCAGGCTTAACTGTCAAATACCATTCTGGCCGGTGCTTATAAATGAAACGTACATCATAGTCACTGTCTGGCGAAGCAAATCCCCAGGCGCGACTTCCGGATTCGCAGGCAAACAGAATATCGACATCATGTTCGATCTCGATCTTCCTGAGTTCAGCAACGACTTGTTGCCTGACCTCATCCGAAACCGGATGAGAGAAACGTGTTTTGAGTTCCATGTTTATATTTTCTGATTTGCCGACAACCTCGTTCATCGAGATTGCCGGCCGTTGGTACTAATTTGAAGCGATGTGAAACTTCACCCCTTTACGCAAATCACCTGCCGCAGAGTATGCACAACTTCCACCAGGTCTGATTGAGCCGCCATCACTGCGTCAATATCCTTGTACGCCATCGGAATTTCATCAATGACGTCTTCATCTTTCCGGCACTCCACGTGGGCGGTTGCGCGAATCTGATCTTCTATCGTGAAGCGTTTCTTCGCCTGGGTGCGGCTCATAGCCCGTCCCGCTCCATGGCTGCAGGAACAAAATGCTTCTTCGTTCCCTAAACCGCGCACGATAAAACTCCTGGCTCCCATTGAACCGGGAATGATCCCCAATTGGCCCTTCTGCGCAGAGACCGCTCCTTTGCGTGTTACCAGAACTTCGCGACCAAAATGCGTCTCTTTTTGCACGTAGTTATGGTGGCAGTTGACTGCTTCCACATCAGCGGTAAACGGCTTGCTGATTACCTTGCGGGTAGCGGCGATCACGTTCTGCATCATCACCTCGCGATTGCGTCGCGCGTAGTCTTGCGCCCACCCAACCGCTTCAACGTAATCGTTAAAATGCACACTACCTTCTTCGAAGTAGGCGAGGTCACGATCCGGCAGGTTGGCAATGTGCTGACGCATATCTGCCTGGGCGAGTTCGATAAACATATTCCCGATTGCATTTCCTACGCCGCGTGAACCCGAGTGCAACATAAACCATACGCGGTCAGCTTCATCCAAACATACCTCGATAAAGTGATTTCCGGTTCCAAGTGTTCCCAGGTGCTTATGGTTATTGGTTTTGCTTATCCTGGGATATTTATCGGTAATGCGTTTGAATCCATCAGCCAATTCGCTCCACATGGTATCCACGGATTGCGGCGGTTGGCTCCAGCTCCCTTTGTCGCGTGGTCCCACGGTTCTTCCGTGTGGTACGGACGCTTCGATAGCGCTGCGTAATCCCGCCAGGTTATCGGGAAGATCCTTCGCGGACAGTGTCGTTTTTGCCGCCATCATCCCGCAGCCAATATCGACACCAACGGCTGCAGGAATGATTGCGCCAATAGTCGGAATCACACTTCCAATCGTTGAACCTTTCCCGAGATGCACGTCAGGCATGACAGCCAGGTGTTTATAGATGAATGGCATTCGAGCTGTATTCATCAACTGCTTGCGTGCGTCATCTTCCACTGGCACACCAGTTGTCCAGAGTTTGATTGGCTTCCCGTTTTTTACTTCTAAAATTTCGTGTTTACTCATTTTTATTCTCCGTTGCGAGGCAGGAAGAATCCTGCCTCGAAGGTGTTGCGACAAATGCGCTACCTTGCGATCTTTACCAGACCGTTTAACAACTGGTCGAGACCACCGAATACCGAAATCTTATCGATCCTTTCGGCCAGTCGTTCCAGTGTTTCCAGCTCTTTCAAGCGCAATGCGGTCGGATTGTCTTCCATAACCTTGGCCGTGTTCAGCAACGAACGGGTTGCTCCGGTTTCTTCACGCCGCCGGATCGAATTGGCCTGTGCAGCCTTTTCGGCCTCAACGACTTGAGCCAGCAAGGCTTTCATCTCACCCGGCAGGACAATATCCTTGACTCCGATACTTTGCAGACTCAGTCCAAAACCAGTCAGCTTGCTCTGCATGTATTCGCGCACTACCGCATCGACAGTCTGCTTGCTTTCCAGCAGTTCATCCAGCGTGCGAGTACCAACGGCAGCACGCAATCCAAGCTGCAATTCCCGATACAAGTATTCAGCCGGCTTCGGCAATTTGGCAAAAGCCAAGGCCACGTCGTCATAGCGCCAGTTGGCGTTCAGATTCACGCGCAGACTTACCTTGTCGCGGGTCAGGATTTCCTGACCGTTAACTTCAAGCGCCTGCAGGCGAGTATCGACTAATTCAACCTGAATGTCCCGATTGAAGCGCCAGAATCCGTAACGACCTGATGGCAGCTGTTGAACCAGTTTGCCGTCAAGACGCAAGAGGCCGAGGTGGGCGTCCGGCACCTGCACCATCAGGACTGCATTCAGGTTGCCTACTTGTTGGCGTCGTAAACTTTGTTGAGTCAGGCGTGCCACAAGAGTTTCATCCAATTGCCATGTCTTGGTCAGATCGATCCGTTCAAACGTTTGTGGTTCGGCGTCGCGCCAGTATAGCTGGCGAGTTCCCGGGAACAGTACCTCAACCAGATTGCCCTGCTCGAACCGCAATGCAGCCTCTTGATCGTTCAATTCCAGCACGTTGAAATGGGATTTAACCAACTCTGACTCAGAGCGCATCAAATAATCAACCAGACCGCTATCAAACAGCGGTTTATTCAAATTAAACGTTTGCGCGCTGTAGCGATTACCCCATTTCAAAAAGCGATATACGCCCGGCTGCAAAAATCTTTCAAAATCGCCTTCTTTCAACAGAAGAGCGCGTTCATTTTTTCTTACTAAAAAGCGTTGCCACATGTTTTTCTCCTTGTTATGTGACCCCGGCTGCAAGAATCGGTGGGTGCCGGATTGACCGAATCGGGAACCGCAATGCCGTTACATGTCGCACTACCATGTCTGCACAAATTGGTTGGCCAATTGGCGAATTCGTCACCGGCTTTCAACTTGCTGCGACCAGACTGCGCCGCGCCGGGTTACTACGTTAGTTACATTCCTCGTGAAAGGAGGTTTATTGGAGCGGGAGTCGAACCCGCGACAATCGGATTATTAGTCCGAGGCTCTAACCATTGAGCTATCCAGCGTGTGATGCCAGGAATCGAACCTGTGCAATGACTTGCACCAATCATCACCGTGTACCGGGGCTGCAAGAGCGGCATGCTGTTCCGACAGAGCCGGAAGGCACCAGCGCGGCTTTTGAACCGCAACCTTTGCTCAGACAACTTGACCTGCACATCTACCTATTTGCAAGCGGCGTGCCAACACCACGTAAATTTTTCAGAAAAATCCTAATTCATTGTTTTTGCACCGTTTTTACGAGAAATGGCAATCGAACTTCGAAAATCTTCTGACGATAAGTTGATAACAGGAGATAATTAAATATCGTCATTTATCCAAATATATAAAAATGAAGCGAACAGTAGCTTTCGGTTTTGCCGGTACGGTGCTGGATTATTTCAAAGGGCCGGCCCGATGGGACAAGTGGCGTCCGACGATTGGCCTGTGTCAGCAATCGGAATTGCCGATAGATCGGTTGGAGTTACTGCACGACGAGCGCAGTCAGAATTTGTTCGACCGGTTACAGGCCGATATCGCCAAAGTTTCTCCATCTACTGAAGTCGTCAGTGTGCTTGTCAATTTGCACGACCCATGGGACTTTGAAGAAATGTACGGAGCGCTTCACGATTATGCCAGTGGCTACAAATTTGATACGGAGCAGGAAGACTACCTGATCCATATCACCACCGGCACACACGTTGCGCAAATCTGTTGGTTCCTGCTGGCCGAGGCGCGGTATTTTCCCGCGCGACTGGTTCAAACGTCGCCTCCCGTAAAACGGCTGGGACAAGGCGTTGAAGGGCGCAGCACCGTGATTGATTTGGATTTGTCACGCTACGATAGAATCGCCTCCCGTTTTGCCCGTGAACGCGACGCCTCGCTCTCATTGCTCAAATCTGGTATCGCAACGCTCAATCCTGCATTTAATAAGATGATCGAGCAAATTGAACGGGTTGCGATTCGGTCGACCGCGCCAATTTTGCTCAGCGGTCCAACCGGGGCGGGAAAATCGTTTCTGGCGCGACGGGTCTATGAATTAAAAAAAGCCAGGCACCAGATCAAAGGCCGATTCGTTGAAGTCAACTGTGCCACGTTACGCGGTGATGGCGCGATGTCAGCGTTGTTTGGTCACGCCAAAGGTGCGTTTACCGGTGCACAGAACGAGCGCGCGGGATTATTGCGCAGTGCCGATGGCGGATTGTTGTTCCTGGACGAAATTGGTGAATTGGGGCCGGATGAACAAGCGATGCTACTCAAAGCGATCGAAGAAAAACACTTTTATCCGTTGGGCAGTGATCGGGAGGTGGACAGTGATTTCCAGTTAATTGCCGGAACCGTGCGCGATTTGCGCATGATGGTTGCAGAGGGCAGCTTCCGGGAAGATCTGTTTGCGAGGATTAATCTCTGGAGCTATGTCCTGCCAGGGCTGAACAAAAGGCGCGAGGACCTGGCGCCCAATATCGATTACGAATTGGAGCGCTATGCGTCAGAAAATGGACAGTTGATCCGATTCAGCAAAGAGGCGCGCAATCGCTACCTTGCATTTGCAACCTCCCCGGAAGCAATCTGGCAGGGTAATTTCAGGGAGTTGGGGGCTTCGGTCACTCGCATGGGTACCTTGTCTGATGGCGGAAGAATTGGTATATCCGATGTGGACGAAGAGATCGCAAGGTTGCAAGCCACCTGGCAGATAGATTCGGCAAATGGTCTGTACGGTATTCTGGGCGATGCTGCGGATGATCTGGATCTATTTGATCGATTGCAGCTTGAGCGGGTTATTGATGTATGCAGGGAATCCGACAGTGTGTCTGACGCCGGGCGAAAATTGTTTGATAAGTCTCGTCTGGGGAAGAGTAGTAGTAATGATGCTGACCGTTTGAGGAAATACCTTGCGAGGTTTGGGTTGACCTGGAATAACCTGTAATGTCAGATGTGTCTGTGAAAGTCGTGGCGTATCAGATGTCTTGAAATAGATGTCGGTGGATTGCCTGAAAATGTGGCAAATCAAATCGACCATTGACGGGACTTTCCGAGAGCTCCAGCAACCTAACAGCTGTTGCGTCAGCCTCGAATTTGTCAAGTGCGGCTTGATCGCGGACATCTGCCAGGTTGCGCAGAATATCCGTGTTGGGATAAGTATAGGTGTCAGCCCCGTCGTATTTTGACATGCTGGCTCATTACCTCGGCAAGTACATGTGCTGTAGTTTCTTTGCCAGCCAAACAAGCCCGCAATCCTTTGATCACGGTCTCGCTTGGCGTCAGATCTTCGATACGGAGCGACGCGACGATGTTATCAATGGTCTTTTCGCGCGCCGCTTGTCTGCTGATTTTCTTCACATGCGTAGGGTGCCATAGTAATTGCGATTACCGACATCAAAATTAAACGAGTTAGGTCAAATTGTGCCAAAGCGAATGGCGTCATCCTGCACGACTTTGTGCAACTGACCTACTTGCGCGCCAAAGTTAGTGCGATTGTTTGGCGACGCTAAAGTGCTATCTAATGCGACAGAATTCCATTCGATGCTATGCCTTCAAAGATGTCTTCATCAACGCGTCGAAAAAGTTATCTTTCCCCACAATAGTCATTCATATGATGCATGCCCTTCATGAGCGATATTTGATTGGCATTTCCGTCGCAAAAGACGCGTCACTATACAACTGATTCCGGTTTTCCAAGCTGATACCAGTCGACTTTACGGGTAGCGATCATAATCGATGCGAGCACGGTGAATAACAAAACGCTACCCATCAACAAGGCATTATTTTCGGATTGTAATACGCCATACAAGACGCCGTATAACAAGGTCAATGCCGCGCCGAAACCGAAGCCGCGTTTCCAGTTATGGAGAACGTGCGCTAAATAGAAGCCATTCAATAAAATGCACGCGCCGCTGGCAACGAGGTAAGCCAAGTAAAACGGTAGCTGTTCCGACAAACTGATCAAGAGCAGGAAGAACAACGCCAGCGCTAATCCGACTAAAGCGTATTGCACAGGGTGAATAGGTAGCCGTTTCAACACTTCAAACAGAAAAAACGCGGCGAAGGTCAGAACCACAAATAACAATCCATATTTGACCGCGCGATCAGCTTGCGAGTATACGTTGATGGGTTCGATGAAGCCTACGTTGAAGCGATCAACCAACTCCATGGCCTGTGCTCCGGGCACCGTACCGGGATGAATCAGGTCCGTAAGCTGTTGTTGTGCATTGGTTGCCAGAGACGGAATAGCCCATGTTGCGGTGAATCCGTTTGCGTCAATTTTGCGGGTTTGAGGTGGTGGCAGAAAGCGTCCACTAAATTGCGGATGTGGCCACTTCGATGAAAGCGTGAATTGGTTGTTTTTGCCAACCGGCGTAAAGCTCAATCGTTCGATACCATCGAGTTCGAGATCAAATGAAAATTTTACCGGCGCGGCGTTATCAAAGCTGATTGGTCCAACAGGTGCATGGATGCCACTTGGGAATGCAGCAAGTCGGCTACCCTGTTGAAATTCGAATTGTTGTCCACCCCAATTCATGTTGGGAATTTTATGTATGCCGCGTACGTCGTCGATTCCAATCACGACAAACGCTTGCCCGAGTGCGAGTTTGGAATTTTTGTGCGAGCGCTCAAGTGCGTCCGCTGTCGGGATGGAAAAATCTCCTGATATGGTGTGCTGTCCACTATAAATCAGCACCTTGTGGATTCCGCGATAACGACGGTCAATATCGATTTTTCCGACAACCTCTAAATTATTTGGATAAACGATTAGTGACTTGTGAAGTACACCCTGTACCATCGTCACGGTTTTTGGTTCTTTGTCGCCGCTCTCCTGGGGTTCTTCAAATTCGTCGGTATAGGGGATGACTAACACGGGGCCCGTCACGCTTTGTTCGCGCACCGAGTCCGCCGCAATGCTGCGCACGGCTTCTTCATGAAACGCCGTGCGTTCGGCGATGGTCGACTGGATCATCATCAGCGCGAGGGCAATGCCGACGCAGATAGCAATAATAATGAGGATTTTATGAAACAAAGTTTTTTGCATGACACATTCCCTTTTTTATGAATATGCGCCACTGTAAAAACTGAATATGAAGTGATGATGCGTTTTGTGTGAAGTTTCGATTCCAGCGAAAAATTGAAGAAGCTGTTATGGAATTGGGAAGTGCAAACTCACGCAAGTACCTCCATCGGCGTGGTTGCCAATGCTGATTGTTCCGCCGTGCAGCAAGATTACTTCCCGCACGAAAGGCAAGCCAAGGCCGGTGCTTTTAGCGCCGTTGGGTCGGGCAAGTGAATAGAAGCGTTCAAAGACACGATCAATCGCATAGTCTGGAATCCCCGTACCGTGGTCGATGATTAATAAGTTCAACCCCTGTCCGGAGGCTTGCACATCGAGTTTCACCAGACCTCCGTTCGGTGAAAAATCGATCGCGTTGTCGAGCAAATTTCCAATGGCTTGCCTCAACAGCAGAGCATCACCAAGAAGATCAAAATCGAACACGTTTTTATTCAATTTGATGTCTTTGGAGGCCAACTTTGTCGCGCAATCAGCCTCAACTTGATCAACCAGCTTGCGGATTGGTATAAGAGTCTTGACTGCGAGTTGTTGCTGCTTCTCCACGGCAATCAGGGACAGCAATTTATCGATCAATTGTTTTTGTCGTTGATTTTGCTCGAGAATATTCTTCAAAAAACTTTGCCGCTCTTCCTTGGACATTTCTTCGCGCAGCAATTCTGCCGATCCCTGAATCGCAGCAATCGGGCTTTTTAACTCGTGCGCCAAAGTATGCATCAGCTCTTCGACGTATTCTTTGCCTTCCAGTTTATTGCGCATTGATTCCAAAGCCCGGCCTAACGCCCCGATCTCGTTGTTGCCCAAGCGCGGGAGAGCTACTTTTTGACCAGTTTCAACGCTCAATGCATAAGATTGCAGTTTGTGTAATCCCCGACTGAGCCAAAACGCAAACGCCAATCCAATCAGCAGCGAACTGGCTAATAACACGACGCCGCGTTGCAGTATTTTGCGCTGACTGCGTTTAACAAACGGCTGAACCGTGGAAATGGGTTTAGAGACGGTCAACACGCCAATAATTTTGGCATTATCCAGAATCGGCGCCGCCACGTGCATGACCGATGTTGAATCATCGTTCGGGTCGCCGCGTGTACTGCGGGCACCGTAAGTGCCGTGCAAAGTACGGTAGACGTCATTCCAGCGCGAGTAATCCTTACCGACGTCCTGTCCGTTGGAGTCGAATAAAACGATGCCATGATCGTCCGTGATAGTGATGCGATAGTCTAACGTTTGTTTATTGACGCCGTTTATCGTGGCGGCGACATTGGGCTTTCCGTGCATGCCATTTACCAACGCAGATTGCTGCAGCGTGCCGGATTTGACGTTATCAGCAACTTCTTTTGCAAGCAGATTTGCAGTGTCGACCAGCGTATCTTCCAGCGTATCGCGCACACCAGGTTTGACTTCTTCGACGAATACATTCAACAAAAACCACGCGGCCAGCCCGACGATCAGGAAATAACCTAGCAGGATTTGCAGGCCTATTTTCACGTGACTATAAGGCTGTAACCCATGCCGCGATGGGTTTGGATAGGATCATTGTCGGCATCGATCAGGCGCAATTTTCCGCGAAGAGACTTGATATGGGCGTCAACCGTGCGCTCCAGGGTATCGGGAGCATCTTCCCACACACGGTCCATCAATTGCGCACGCGACAATACGTGGCCAGGTTTTTCCAGGAAGGTCTTCAACAACAGATATTCATACCGTGTTAAATCGAGCGCACGACCGTGGAAAAGAATTTTCGCTTCCGGCGCCCGAAGTTCAAAGGTGGACGCCCGTTTGGTCATTGATATTTCTGCGGGCGGCTTAGGAGCTATCCGGCGCAGAATTACCCTGATTCGGGCAACCAATTCACGGGGGGAAAACGGTTTGGTAACGTAGTCGTCTGCGCCAATCTCGAATCCGACCACCCGATCAATTTCATCGCTACGCGCAGTCAGAAAAATAACTGGCACGTCGGAAAACTGGCGCAAACGACGACAGACTTCAAATCCGTTGATATCAGGAAGGCCGACGTCAAGAACGATCAATTGGTATTTTGGCCCGTCTGTCGAGCGAATTTCATTGACCGCCCTCTCCCCTAGCGTGACATGGTGAGGGGCAAAGCCCTCAGTTCGCAACGCGTACGCAATGTTTTCCGCTATCGCAAGTTCATCTTCGACAATCAGGATCTCGTTTGGCATGAAGTACTTAAAATGATCGTGAAATTCGGGGCAAATCAAAAAGGCTTCTTGGTGTTAGCAAGAAGCCTTTGCACTTCAACTCAACTAGGCCGCACTAAAGACAGCTTAGTTTAGTGTCAAATCACATTCGATGTGATGTTTGCGGACCAAGCCAAATTAGTTGCAATTACTACGGCATTTTGTCGCAAATTAATGTCGCTAGTCGCAATTACTTTGGCACCCTACGACATGACCTCCGCCAATCAAATATCAATATTCCCAGCCCGCAAAGCATTAGACTCAATAAACGCCCGCCGAGGTTCAACCTCATCCCCCATCAGCGTAGTAAATATCTGATCCGCAGCAATCGCATCCTCAATCTGCACCTTCAACAAACGGCGCACTGTTGGGTCCATCGTGGTTTCCCACAACTGACTTGGATTCATCTCTCCCAAACCTTTATAACGCTGTTTAGAAACGCTACGCTCAGCTTCATCACGCAACCACTGCATGGCTTCGCGGAAGTCGGAGACGCGGGATTCTTTCACGCGTTCGCCTTCGCCACGACGGATAAATGCGCCTTCGCCAACCAGGCCTTTAAATGTCGCAGCCGCATTCGCCAACACGCGATAATCGTTGCTGTCGATGAAGTCTGCATCAATTGAGCTGACGCGCACGTTACCGTGGTGAATACGTTGAATTACCAAGCTGAATTTTTCTGACAACTCGTCGCTGGTAACGACCACGTTAACACTCGGGTCGTTAATTTCAGCCGCCATGGCTTTTGCTGAGATTTCCGCATTAGCCGCCGTATCGAGTTGCAGCGTTACGCCAGTCATAATGGCGGTAAGCGCTTCCTGATCAATCACGCGAACCAGACGCATGATGATGGCGTTAGCCAGATTGTATTGACGTACCAATTCACCCAGCGCGTCGCCTTCGATAGCTTGCGCGCCAGTGCTCGGGGTCAGCGAAGCGTTGTTCAGCGCGACGTTCATCATGTAAGTCGCTTCTTCAGAATCATCTTTCAGATAACGTTCATCACGACCCGCTTTGACTTTATACAGCGGCGGTTGCGCGATGTAGATGTGGCCGCGTTCCACCAGTTCAGGCATCTGACGATAGAACAGAGTCAGGAGCAGGGTACGGATGTGCGCGCCGTCGACGTCGGCATCGGTCATGATGATGATGCGGTGATAGCGTAGTTTGTCGATGTTGAACTCGTCAGGACCGATGCTGGTGCCCAAAGTGGCGATCAATGTGGTGATCTGTTCGCTTGACAGCATTTTTTCAAAACGCGCTTTTTCAACGTTCAGCACTTTACCGCGCAACGGCAGAATCGCCTGGAATTTACGGTCGCGACCTTGTTTGGCCGAACCACCCGCAGAGTCACCCTCAACGATATACAGTTCGCACAGTGCCGGGTCTTTTTCCTGGCAGTCAGCCAGTTTTGCGGACAGACCCAAGCCATCCATTACACCTTTGCGGCGTGTCAGTTCACGCGCTTTGCGGGCGGCTTCACGAGCGCGGGAAGCTTCAACGATTTTGCCGCAGATGATTTTGGCGTCGTGCGGTTTTTCTTGCAGATAGTCGGTCAGTGTTTTGGCGACGATCTCTTCAACCGGGCCGCGCACTTCGGACGACACTAATTTATCTTTGGTTTGCGAGCTAAATTTTGGTTCCGGCACTTTCACCGACAGCACGCAAGTTAGTCCTTCGCGCATATCGTCGCCATTGACTTCGACTTTGGCTTTCTTTGCAAAGTCGTTTTCATCGATGTACTTATTGATGACGCGCGTCATCGCAGCACGCAAGCCGGTTAAGTGTGTGCCGCCATCGCGTTGCGGAATATTGTTGGTGAAGCACAGCACCTGTTCGTTGTAGGCGTCGTTCCATTGCATCGACACGTCTACGGTGATGTTGGTGTTCTGATCCGACATCCGTTCGCCAGTTGCCTGGAACACGGTTGGGTGCAAAACTGATTTGCTCTTGTTGATGTATTCAACGAAGCCGCGTGTGCCGCCTTCGAACGCAAACAATTCCTCTTTGCCGGTGCGATGGTCTGACAAGCGGATGCGCACGCCGTTGTTCAGGAAGGACAATTCGCGAATACGTTTCGCCAGAATTTCGTAATGGAATTCGACGTGATTAAAAATCTCTTCGTCGGCCCAGAAGTGCACTTCGGTACCGCGCTTATCCGTTTCGCCGATCACTTTGATCGGTGAGCAAACTACGCCGTCGATGGTTTCAATTTCCCGGTCTTGCGCTACGCCTCGCACGAAATCCATGGTGTGCACTTTGCCGTCGCGACGTATCGTCAGTTTCAACAATTTCGACAGCGCATTGACGCATGACACGCCCACACCATGCAGACCGCCAGATACTTTGTACGAGTTCTGATCGAACTTACCACCAGCATGCAACTCGGTCATCACGATTTCTGCCGCGCTACGTTTTGGCTCGTGCTTGTCGTCGAACTTGATGCCGGTCGGAATACCGCGCCCGTTATCTGTGATCGAGATTGAATTATCCGCATGGATAGTCACATGAATTTCTGTACAGTGACCTGCGAGCGATTCGTCAATCGAGTTATCGAGCACTTCAAACACCAGATGGTGCAAGCCGGTGCCGTCCGAAGTGTCACCAATATACATACCAGGCCGCTTTCTGACCGCTTCCAATCCTTCCAGAATCTGGATGGAGGAGGCGCCGTACTGGCTGTTGTCTTGCTTAGGTTCCTGAGAAGGTTCTTGGTTGGGTATTGGTGCTAACTCGGACATGGCTACCTTTTATATATTGTTTGGTTCTGCAATTGAAACTGATAAGACTAACTTGCTGCTGTGCTTAAATCCGCATTGGCATGACGACGTATTTAAAATCGTCTTGACCCGGTACAGTGATTAATGCGGACGATGTTGAATCTCCCAAAGCGATATTGATCTGATCACATTTCAGGTTATTCAATACATCCAGCAGATAGGTGACGTTGAAGCCGATATCGACACTATCACCGCTGTAATCGATTTCGATTTCTTCAACCGCTTCTTCCTGATCCGCATTGGTTGAGCTGACTTTCATGCTGCCTGGCGTGATGACGCAACGGATGCCCTTGAATTTATCGCTGGTCATGATGGCGGCACGTTGCAATGACTTCAGCAGCGATTCGCGACCGATAGAAAAATTGTGCACATAACCTTTTGGCACCACGCGATTAAAGTCAGGGAATTTACCTTCGACCAATTTGGAAATCAGTTCGATATCAGCAAAATTCAGTTTGACCTGATTGTTCGCGATATTGATCTGCACCAGATCGTCGCTGTCTTCCAGCAGACGCTGCAATTCCATAATGGTTTTGCGTGGAATAATCACTTCCTGACGCGCAAATTCCTGTTCAGTCGCCACCTGGCAATACGCCAGACGGTGACCATCGGTGGCAACCGCGATGATGCTCTTGCCATCCACCACCAATAACAAGCCGTTCAGGTAATAACGAATATCCTGCTGCGCCATCGAAAAATGCACCATATTAAATAAGTGTTTCAATGTCTTTTGCGGCAGGCTGACGCTGGCATTAAATTGATCTGCTACGGCGACGGTCGGGAATTCTTCCGCAGCCAGGGTTTGCAGATTAAAACGCGATTTACCGGATTGCACGGTCATGCGTTTATTTGCCAGGGTCAACGACACTTCACCTTCCGGCAAAGCACGCAAAATATCCAGTAGCTTGCGGGCCGCAACCGTGGTTGCGGCAACGTCATCACCGGAGCCTATCGCTGCGTGCGTGGTGATCTGCACTTCGATATCGGTGGAGAGAAATGACACGCCGTTGCCGTTTTTGCGGATGAGGATATTGGCCAGAATCGGCAATGTGTGCCGACGCTCGACAATACCACTCACTATTTGCAAAGGACGCAACAGAGTGTCACGATGGGTTTTAACCAATTGCATAAGACTATCCTCTTGTGAACTTTCTGATTAAAAATATCAATGAAAAAGATAAGCGAATAACCGACCTCGCTTAGCCTTTCAGGGTTTGTTCCAACACGTGCAATTCATGATTACATTCCGGATTTTTGCTCCGGTCTGCGGTAATTTTTCTGACGGCGTGCAATACGGTGGTGTGATCGCGACCACCAAATAATTCGCCGATTTCCGGCAAACTTTTTTGCGTCAATTCTTTGGCCAGATACATCGCGATCTGACGCGGACGAGCGATGTTTGCGGGACGTCGCTTCGAATACATATCGGCGACTTTAATATTAAAAAAGTCCGCTACCGTCTTTTGAATATTCTCCACCGAGATCTGGCGGTTCTGTACCGACAGCAGATCTTTCAGCGCTTCCTTAACGACATCAATGGTGATGTCTTTGCCGTGAAAACGCGAGTACGCCAAAATCTTGCGCAGCGCGCCTTCCAGTTCACGCACGTTCGAGCGCAGATGCTTGGCGACGAAGAATGCGACGTCATCGGAAAAATTCACGCCTTCCTGTTTGGCTTTTTTCAGCAAAATCGCCACGCGCATTTCTAACTCCGGTGGTTCAATCGCAACAGTCAGTCCGGAATCGAAACGTGAAATCAGCCTGTCATCCATGCCGGTAATTTGTTTTGGATAGGTATCGCTGGTAATGATGATTTGTTTTCTGGCGGCGATTAACGCTTCAAACGCGTAGAAAAATTCTTCTTGTGTACGATTTTTACCGGCGAAGAATTGAATATCATCGATCAGCAATAAATCCAGCGAATGGTAGTAACGCTTGAATTCGTCAAAGCCTTTGCGTTGGTACGCGGTCACCACATCGCGCACATATTGTTCGGCGTGGATGTAGCGAATCTTGGCACTAGGGTTGTCGATCAGGATTTGATTACCGATCGCATGAATCAAGTGAGTTTTACCGAGTCCGACACCGCCATATAAGAACAGCGGATTGTAGGAAATGCCTGGATTATTCGCGACCTGAATAGCGGCGGCGCGCGCCAGCTGGTTGGCCTTACCGGTAACGAAGCTGTCAAACGTCAGCGCATTATTGATGCGGCTTTGATCGCGTTTCGGGGTTTCGGATATCGTGGGCGCTTTGGCAGCCTGACCGATTTCCGCTTCTTTCATTTCCTGAACGCCGATATCCATGTCGGCCAGCGGCGGGGCGTCGGCCTGGGGTTTTTTGCTGTTATTCGTCGTGGAACGCGGGTCGAGTATAAATTGCACGTCGATCTGGTCATCCCAAAACTGCGCGGCCAATTCGGTAATCCGGCTTGCGAACTGAGTTTTGACCCAATCCAACTTAAAACGGTTGGGCGCAGCAATGCGCAACTTACCTTCTGCGTAGTCCAGTGGTGTGAGGGGTTTAATCCACGCGCTAAATTGTTGTGGAGTTAACTCCTGCTCTAATTGAGCCGAACACGCCAGCCAGAAATTTTCCATGAATCTTTATTAAGTGAATTTGTTGCAGTGTTTTGGGTTGCGCCATTCAGAATGCCGCCCCGGCGACAGTCGGATGCATAGGGAATGGAGCGGCGGTGTTGCAGGTGCGGTTTCAGGTTGAGTTGCGTGGCTGCCGTCTATTAATCGTCGTTCCAGGCGCTGCAAACTAACCGGTTCCAGACCCCAAAAGCTAAAGCAACATTCTAACCGCCAACGGGTAAGTTATCCACAGGCTGGAAGCTTATTTTTTAGGGCGTTGTTTTGGGTGTCTTGTAATGAATCGGGGATTTGTGATAGCTATTTTGAGGTAAAAATTGGCCGCGATTATGATGTGCTGCTTTCGTAAAACAACGTCCGTTAAAACGCCACCAAAAACCATGGCTTGCAAAATAGATATTAACTTTCGGGATTCGCCGGATAGCGCGCGTTTATTTGCATTCTTTCCCCATTAAATTTCTAAGGCATTGATTTTATACGGTAATATTTCGATGGTAGGCGGGACTTGAAGAGCTGATTGCGCAAAAATCAATGTGGCGCAATCGCATCACGATGCTGAAATGTCAATGACGATGGTGTATAGATCACTGCAACTTTTTATGGTTTTCCCTTGACAGAGGATGGGAAATTGCTGTCTAATCGCAGGTTCTCTGCCATTTGAAATTTTAATGGCGACTTCGGGGTGTCCGGAGGTCGAAATTGGTTGGTGCTGTTGTAGCACGCAATCCACCCAATCAACTGACATAGCCCTCCGAATGAAAGAAACTATAGTGGTGGCACGCTTTTTTACCCCTCCACGCCCCACATTAAACTGAATTACTTTGCCCGATTAGTGAGATTAATATGAAACGTACTTACCAACCTTCCGTTATACGCCGCAAGCGCACTCATGGCTTCCGTGCCCGTATGGCTACCCGTGGCGGCCGCGCCGTTTTAAATGCTCGCCGCGCTAAAGGCCGCAAGCGTTTGGCTGTATAAATTCCAGCTTACTCCGGGTAATCGGCTGTCTCGCTGAATTTTGCGCTGACTGTCCAGGTACGCTGTACTTCGTTTTGAAGTAAGAGTTAGCTTGATAGAGATTACTTGACCCATGACTGGCAATTTTGAACGCACACGTCGTATCGTTAAAACGGATGAGTTTTCATCCGTTTTTCGTTTCCGGCCTGTGTTTCGCACCGATCACCTGGTTTTGTACACGCGCCCTAATTCCCTGGCGCATGCGCGTTTGGGTGTGGTGGCAGCGAAACGCCTGGCACCGCGCGCCGTTACCCGCAATGCAGTGAAGCGCGCCGTGCGTGAAGGCTTCCGTCAATCCGATGTGGTACGACCACTTGGGCTTGATTGCGTAGTCCGACTGTCAAAATCGCTGGGAAGTAAAAGCGCACCGGCCTCAACAGCTGCAATCCGCGCGACGTTGTTTGAGGAAGTGGCCCGATTATTTGCCATTCCGGGCAAATTGCAGAAGGCGCTTGAATCTGGGTCAGAAAGCGAAGTCGCTGGAGTAGCTAAATGAAATCACCGCTGTCATCACTATTCTTATTTCTGCTGCGCGCCTACAAGCTGACCATCAGTCCCTATCTGGGACAAAACTGCCGTTTCTATCCAAGCTGTTCGGCTTATGCCGATATCGCCATCCGCCGTCATGGTGTGTTGAAAGGATCGCTGCTGGCCGGGAAGCGTTTGTGTAAATGTCATCCCTGGCATGAAGGCGGCATCGATCTGGTTCCCGAAAGTGAAATTAAACACGCTGAATCGTGTGATTTGCCCACTGAATCTGGATTAAAATTGGCGCGCTCCGCGGATGGCGTATTGAAAAGCGCGGCGAATGACCAATTTAGCGACCACGCATCAGTCGCCTCAGCGCCGTCCCAGATTCAGCATCACACTAAGCATCTCTCTGTTATTAAATAAGACATTTTTGGATTGCATTTATGAATAAGCGTATTGTCCTGTGGATCGTTTTCTTAATGTCGTTACTGTTGATTTGGGAACGCTGGCAGACCTTCAACGGCAGACCTTCCATGTTTTTCCCGAGTACGACGCAGGTGGCAAAAATTGATGCGGCCAAACCAGGCGCTGTACCTGTTCCGAGCGCAAACGGCGCGGCTCAGCCAGCCGGATCTGCGAACACAGTGCCAGCCGATACCGCTGCGGTGCCTCAGGGTGAGGTCATCACGATCATCACCGATCTGTTCAAAGTCGATATCGATACCGTCGGTGGTGAATTGCGTCGCCTCGAATTGCTCGATGAAAAAGACATCGCCGATAAAAGAAAATGCCAGTTCTTCGTATTTAACTGTGCGTTTGCGAGCGGTTGGAAGTCGCTGTTTTCGCCGGACGAAAAAGCGGCCAAGCCATCGAATGTCGTGCTGTTTGATCGTAGCGAGGAACGCACGTATGTAGCGCAAAGCGGTTTATTGGGCGGCTATCCGAATCACAAATCGCTGTTCGTAGCGAAACCCGGCCTGCGCACGCTGGATGCATCCGGCCAGGTGCAATTGGTGCTGGAGAGCGAAGAGAACGGTGTGAAGCTGATTAAGACCTACACGTTCAAAAAAGGCTCGTATTCGATTGACCTGTCGCAAACCGTCGTCAACGATTCAACGGCAGCCGTTACGCCGACGATGTACCTGCAACTGGTTCGCGACGGCGGCAAGCTGGAAGGTGAATCCGGATTCGCCAGCACCTTTACCGGACCGGCGATTTATACCGAAGAAGATAAATTTCACGAACTGACCTTCGACAAGATCGCAAAAAACACCGAAGAAAACGATCAGAAAAAAGCGGGCGAGAAAATCACTTACCTCCACCCGGATCATGCCGACAATGGTTGGGTTGCCATCATCCAGCATTATTTTGTGTCGGGGATTATTCCTCAGGAAAAAGTGCCGCGCGAGATTTTCAGTAAAAAAATCGGACCGAATTTATATTCAATCGGGAATATCTTTGCATTGAACAAATTGGAGCCTGGTGCTTCCGAAACGCTGAATGCGCAGATCTACTCCGGTCCGCTGGTGACCTCGCTGCTGGAAAAAGTAGCGCCGGGATTTGTGCTTGCTAAAGATTATGGCTGGACCTCCATCGTCGCCAAACCGGTGTTCCTGCTGATGAACTTCATCCACGGCATCCTGGGCAACTGGGGTTGGACCATTATCGTACTGACCCTGTGTATCAAGCTGGCTTTCTTCCCGTTGTCGGCAGCCAGCTTCCGCAGCATGGGCAAGATGAAATTGCTGACGCCGAAAATGACTGCGATCCGCGAACGTCATAAAGACGATCCGCAAAAGATGAATCAGGCAATGATGGAGTTGTACAAGACCGAGAAGGTCAATCCGTTGGGCGGCTGCTTACCTATCCTGATTCAGACCCCGGTATTTATGGCGCTGTATTCGGTGGTGCTGGCCAGTGTCGAATTGCGTAACGCGCCGTGGCTGGGCTGGATTCACGATCTGTCCACGCCTGACCCGTTCCTGGTATTGCCAATCATGATGGCCATATCGATGTTCATCCAGACTAAGCTGAATCCGGCACCTGCCGATCCGATGCAGGCCAAGATGATGATGATCATGCCGCTGGTATTCTCGGTCATGTTCTTCTTCTTCCCGTCCGGTCTGGTGTTGTACTGGGTTGTCAATAACGTCTTATCAATCGCTCAACAGTGGGTAATTACTAAAAATCTGGCCCAGGCGAAATAAGCGGTAACTGACGTACCAGAGGGACAGACGTTGTAAAAAGCCTGCGCAGATTGCAGGCTTTTTCTTTATCACCTTTCGCTGCGCGCAATCTGCACATAGACTGTAAGCAATCAGCCCGCAATCAGCCCGCGCTGAGAACGCATAAAATAAAAAACGACAATATGACTCCGCACTCCATTCCCATTGCAGCAATTGCTACCGCTCCCGGACGCGGTGGTATCGGTGTTGTCCGGGTCTCGGGCAAAGACCTGACATCGCTATTGAAGTCGCTGTTCCCGGACGTCGAACTGACGCCGAGGCACGCGACCTATCTGCCGTTTTTCGACGCCGATGGTTCGGTGATTGACCAGGGGCTGGCGCTGTATTTCAAAGCGCCGCATTCGTATACCGGGGAAGACGTGCTGGAGCTGCAAGGGCATGGCGGACCGGTCGTGTTGCAAATGCTGTTAGCGCGTTGCATAGAGGCCGGAAAGGAAATGGGTTTGCGACTGGCTGAGCCGGGCGAATTTACGCAGCGCGCTTTTCTGAACGATAAACTGGATCTGGCCCAGGCCGAAGCGGTGGCCGATCTGATCGAGGCATCGACTGAAGCCGCCGTGAAGTCGGCGACGCAATCGCTGTCCGGCGCGTTTTCTAAAGTGATTCATATCCTGGTGGATCAGGTGGTGCAATTGCGCATGCTGGTGGAAGCGACGCTGGATTTTCCGGAAGAAGAAATTGAATTTCTGGAAAAATCAGACGCACGTGGGCAGCTCGAACGGATTCGCGAAGCGCTGAGAAAAGTTGTGGAGCAGGCCGCACAAGGTGCGATCCTGCGCGATGGTTTGAACGTGGTGCTGGCTGGTCAGCCGAATGTCGGGAAATCTTCGTTGCTCAATGCGTTGGCCGGAGACGAGATCGCTATCGTGACGCCGATTGCCGGCACCACGCGCGACAAAGTCGTGCAGACAATTCATATCGATGGCGTGCCTCTGAACGTGATCGACACCGCCGGGATTCGCGAAGCGCTGACGGATGACGCTATCGATGTCGTGGAAAAAATCGGCATCCAGCGTACCTGGGAAGAAGTCGCGAAGGCCGATGTGATTATTCATCTGATGGACGCCAGCCGCGGTCCAACCCGCGAAGATGAACAGATCGAGCAAAGATTTCCGCCTGACATTCCGGTAATCCGCATCTGGAATAAGATCGACCTGTCCGGTCATCATGCCGCGCTCGATATTACGTCGGACGTGACGCATATCTACGTGTCGGCGCGCGAGCATCAAGGTGTCGATCTGCTTCGTAATGAATTGTTGCGCATTGCAGGTTGGCAGCAGACCGGCGAGTCGTTATACATGGCGCGCGAACGGCATTTGCAAGCGCTCCATCTGGCGCACGAGCACCTGGAGCAGGCGGCCTACCACGCCGCTCAGACCGATCAGGCGCTGGATTTGTTTGCTGAAGAGCTGCGTCTGACTCAGGACAGTCTGAACAGTATTACCGGCGCCTTCAGTTCAGATGATCTGCTTGGCGTGATTTTTTCGCGCTTTTGTATAGGGAAGTAGTTTGTTTTTAATGCTTTGCCGTAGGCCCGGCGGAAAATATTGAACGCGATATGAGGGACGTGGTCATGCGCGCAAACACAATTTATCCAGTTCCTTTTAAGTAAAGCTCCAGCCGTCCGAAATCTGTCTTTGCTATTAAGGTCAGATAGGCAGGGACCGGGTGATCGAAAGACCCCCTACCAGACAGCAAGCACAGACGGGTGAATCCCTGGGAGTGCAGTAGTTCTGCAATCTCAATCCCATTTTTTTCAAAATTGTAGAACTGGTAGTCGAGCATAATTCGGGTGTCTTTGGGATATTGCGAAACTGCTGCCAGAAAATGTTGTGGGTCAGCGTGCGTATCGATTGATCTGCCATGGCCAAAAGCAAATCTGAAGCTATCCAGCAAGTCTTGTTCGTCATCGACAAAAACCACGTCAATATTGCGGTTAGCGGCATCGATTATTTTTTCAGAGGTTTTGGCATGCGCTGGTAGAACATGGATGGGGATATCGTACGCCAGTTGTTTTGGCAGGATGGTAGTACCAGCTTTGATCGCCTGACTGCACACCTGTTTGTCTGCGTAGTGACTGGTGACCAAAATAGTACGCGCAACAGGCGTCTGGTAAATGACATCCAGTCCGTTCAAATCCTGTTTTAATAATTCAAAGTCGGTGAGCAGAAATATTTTTTGGATCTGTTCCGGTGGAAGGCCGTTGATAAAATCAATGCATTTCTGGCCGATCTCGAAATGGTGCACGGTTAAATTGGGAAATATTTTCTTCAGCCTATCAAAGCGCGTGTTCCACGCCATGTGTATAGAACTATCATCATCCAGAATGACTACGATATCGTCATCAACCAATTGCATTGAATCGGCGATCCAATTTTGTGACGGAACTCGTGGAAAGGTCAGGATCATTTTTGTGCCGACGCCTTCCCGGGAATCGATTGTTAACTCCCCTTCGTTATTCTGCAAGGTTTCCCGCACTTGGGTCATTCCAATGCCGTGACCATCTTGCTTGCCTTCAGTCACGGCAGTCTGGTTTATGAGCTTCTGCACCAACTCTGGCCGCATTCCTTTGCCGTTGTCCTCAACGACAAGACGCACCTGCTCTTTGGTGGCATCAAGATGCAGAGTTACTTCGCCCTCTTTTTGATCGAAGGCATCCACGGCATTGTTGATGAGATTGGAGAGCATGCGCTTGAACGCCGAGGGCTCGATTTTGATCCAGGCAAAGTTACCGGGTTGAGTAAACTGCTGGTCAAATTTGACTGGTGTATCCTGGAATTGAAATTTTTTGTCGGTCAACATCTGCAAGATAACCGGTGACAACAGCAATGCTTCGCGTTCTTCCATTCCAGAGGCGTGATTGGATATCCGCTCTTTTTTGTCATACGAACCTAACAAATTGTTGGCAATATCATTGATCCTGGTGGCCGCCGTTCTCAATGCGATACGTTCTTTTTCTGGCATCGCATCGCTGGCTTTGAGGATCATCAGCATACTGGCTAGCGGGGAGCGGATATCGTGTGTGACTTGATCGACAATCTTTTTGAATTTTTCTTGTTCCTGCAAAATGGCTTTTTGAGATTCGTTCTCTAACTTTAATAATTCGGCTTCTTTTTGTGCAGTGATGTCTACACTGATACCGATAATGCCTGTCACTTCGCCAGCGCTGTTAAAGAGTGGCATCCTATTTCCTGAAAGATGCACGATAGTTCCATCATTTATCCTGACAGGAAATTCAGCATTTAATAATGGTTTTTCTGTTCTGAGAATTTCCTCGTCGGTTTGACGAAGCCATTGAGCTGTCTCAAGTTCCAAGCCAAAGTCGAAGTCGGTTTTTCCTACGATTTCGCCCGGCGAATTCAATTTTAAGAGATTAGCTGCAATCTCATTGCAAAAAACATACTTAAAATCTTTATCTTTCCAGAAAACGATGCAGGGCAATTTTGCCATAACACTATCGTAAAAATTTTTGGTTTCAGCCTCTATTGCATTTTTTAATTGCTCGGCTTCTTTTTGAGCGGTGATATCTACGCTGATGCCGATAATGCCTGTCACTGCACCAGCGCTATTAAAAAGCGGCATCCTATTTCCTGAAATATGTAGGATTCTTCCATCGCCAAACTTGACAAGTCTTTCAGTATTTAATAACGGTTTTCCTGTCTGAATGATCTCCTCGTCGGTTTGGCGAACCCAATTGGCTGTATCAAGATCCCAGTCGAAGTCGAAATCGGTCTTTCCTACAATTTCGCTTGGTGAGTTCAATCTTAAGAAATCAATGGCTGTGATCTCATTGCAAAAGACATACTTAAAATCTTTATTTTTCCAATAAACTATGCAGGGTAATTTTGCAATCACATTCTCATAAAAATTTTTGGTTTCAGTCACGGTAAAGTTCTCAGTGACTTGAGACATGGCAGCTAGAGTTGTCACTGTAGTTTCAGTAATTTTTGTATTCATATATTGATTTCGGTTCTATCTGGTTAGCAATTGGTGTAACGCAGTCCGCATTTTTCACCGCGTAAAGGACATGAGTTCCCTGACTAAAGTTTTGAGCGCACCTCGGGTGTCGACAGATTCTCCAGAGTCCTTGCGTCTGGAAGTGACCCGTGTATATGGGCAATTTTCCAAGCGCCGTCGTTGTCTTTTTCTATATTGACGGTACAGCGATAGTTTTTAAGAATATGTTCGTCAAGACCACCTTTTTCATTCTTGATCCAGAATGTTGCAGTACACAGCGCTGCTGCCCACTGAGGGTCGCGCGAGGTGCTAAGAATGCGGTGTGCTATATTGATGCTGCCTTTTTCAGATTTTTTCCAATCGTCTTTCAATTGCGCCTCTACCGCTGGTAACCCACGCAGATCCTCATCCTCAGCTGACCCCCACATATGGATATTTGGTAGACACAGGCCGTGGATGCGCTCCAGATCACGCGTGTTGTAACCTTCCCAAAATTGTTGGAAGAGCCGTTCTGCGGGGTTGCTTTCCAGACTTTTCGTCGTTTTGAGCTTGTTCATTGGCTTCACAGAAGCACTTTGAGAAGAGCTGACCGAACTTGAGTCTATTGGTGGAATAACCGGTTGCCTTGCCTCAAGACGACGTTGTTCACCTAAAACTTTTAGCTTCTCCTTACCAGGACTCCGGAGGCCATCTTGAGCGAGCTTGTCAGTCGAACTTGAGTCTGGTAACTGAACACGATGTAGGAAAGGGGTATGGGCGGGAGAAGTCAAATGCTGCATGATCGTAGCCTTTATTAAGAGTAAAGCAGGTTGTTTGAGTCAGTCACAATCGGGAAATTTTTTTGCCTGCTGTGCTATCTGCTTAGTATTCATATATTGATTTCGTTTGTCCTTACCTCTGGAAACGACGCGTGTACATGGGCAATTTTCCAGGTGTCGTCTTGTTTTTCTACAGCGAGGGTGCAGCGAAAGTTTTCAAGAATATGTTGTTGATCCTTGATCGTGAATTTTGCAGTACACAGCGCCGCTGTCCACAGAGCGTCAGACGAACCAGGAATGCAATGCATTACATCGATACTGGATTTTTCAGATTGACTCCAATTGATTTCAAATTGCGCTTCCACTTCTTTTAACCCAACCAGGCAGCCATCAACAGCTACCCCCAACATCTGGATATTTGGTAAGCACAGGTTGCGAATGTATGCCAGATCACGTTTGTTATAACCTTCCAAAAATTGTCGTAAGAGTCGTTCTGCGGGCTTGCTTTTCAAGTTTTGCATCGTTTAATCCTTGTATCCGTTAATAAGATAACGGTTCCATTTTTTCAGTAATATCGCTCCCTTTTATTTTGTTTTTTGATTTGCGTATATACCCAACATCGATCAAGTAGTTCAGACATCGGCGCATATATTCTCTGTCGATTTTCGGGCAAATCAAGCCACTTTCTGCTAACCCCGACAAAGCATGTTGAAACCCATAATGGGGCCGTCTCTGTTCGGCAAACATCTCAATCACGCTAATATTTTCTTCTGTCCACTTTTCTGTAAAGAGCGGTTGATATACGTAAAGCGGATTATGAGGATCTTGTATTATTTTTTGCACCCATGTTTCGTAAGGAGAAAACTCAACCGGATAACCGAGATCGTTCAGAATTTTAGCCAGTTCTTTCTGACTGATGGGATTGGGATTATGGAGATGAAAATTTTGGCCTATTGATGCCATCTGCTGTGATAAGTACACGATGACGTGGGCCAAATAATCCACTGGTGAGTAGTATTTTTTTATAGACAGATCCTCCATTAAACCCATTTCAATACAACCTTTCAGGAAGGCCATATCTAATGATTTGGTGTTGGAGACCCCTGTTTTGCTATGGCCAGTGACTTCCATAAAACGGTAGATACAGACTGGGAACCCTCTTTTTTTTGCTTCACCCAGCAGTTTTTCTGCTACCCACTTTGTTTCGGGATACCCCATAAACAATTGATCGCCAAAAGCGAGTGGCTGATCTTCATTGATAACGGTAATGGATCGTTTTAGATGCAGTGAGGTAAACACACCTAACGTTGATATGTAGTGAATAGGCTTCAACCGCTTTGTTTTTGCTAAGCGCAGTACTTCCTTAACACTATCAACATTGGCCGCCTTTAAAAATTCATAAGGGTACAAAAAGTTAACCGCTGCACCGTTGTGATAGATCACGTCGATTTTTTTTGCCAGTAATTGAAAGGTTTCGTCAGACAAAGCAAAGCGGGGTTGAGCCAAATCGCCAGGTAAAGCGACAATTCTGTGTTTGACCATGTCAACAGAAATATATTTTTCTTTCAGACTACTGAAGAGCCTATGTTCAGCTTCAGCGCCGCTTCCCGCACGCACCAAGCAATAAATAGTTGCTGTTGTCTTGTTGAGCAACTCTTCCAGCAGGTAGCCGCCTAAAAAACCACTCGCTCCCGTTAAGAAGATATTCTGAGGGTTTGCTATCTGCCCGTATTCCGTTTCTTCTGGATAGAACTCTTCCGGCAGGATAGTGTCAGCGTCAAAGTCAATTTCACTGTGCATGTTATGACGTTGCGAGCTGGTTGATGTAAGTCGCTTATCAATTAAAGACAAAAGGCCTTGAATGGTAGGCTTCATAAAGAGGTCACGTACCTGTAAACCAACATTAAATTTAGCGTTAATCTGAGAAATTAAATTGGTCACAAGCAGCGAATGTCCGCCCAGCGCAAAAAAATCATCTTTAATTCCCACAAGATCCTTCTCTATCTGTAACACCGTCGCCCAAATTTCTACCAAGGCAAATTCATCCCGTGTTCGAGCAGGAGCATAGCGGGCTGAGTGAGCGAAGTTTTTGTTGGTTAAAGAGAGGAGCTTTTTCCTGTCTACTTTTCCCTGTACCGTGAGCGGAATCGAGTCTAACTTTGTATAGGTGGCAGGCAGCATATAGTAGGGCACTTTTTTTTCTAGAAATTGCCTGAGTTGTGCAGCACTCGTACCAAAAGTAGCTACGTTGTTTTTTGCTTCGTTCTCCTTTCCCACATAATATGCCGCGAGATATTTTCCCTTTGTCGGATCTTCAATAGCAAGCACAACGGCCTCTGCAATAAAAGGATGTTGCAGCATGTTACTTGCAATATCATCGAGCTCCACCCGGTACCCCCGGATTTTCACTTGGTGGTCATTTCTTGCGACATACTCAAGCTCTCCATCAGGTAGCCACCTGACGACATCGCCGGTTTTGTATAGCCTGGCGTGTTGTTCTGTTGTCTGAAATGGATTACGCACAAAGCGTTCCTGTGTGAGCTCAGGTTTGTTCCAGTAACCCTTGGCTAAACCCGCTCCCCCCAGGTAGAGTTCCCCCGCCGCCGCCAAAGGAACCGGCAGAAAATGGGCATCGAGCACATAAGCTCTTGTGTCGGGGAAGACCTTTCCTATACTAAACCTGTCCTGATCTAGATTTTCCGGGCCAATTTCTTTATAGGTCGTGAGTACAGTAGTTTCTGTAATGCCATACACGTGGACAAGTTTAGGCTGGCTGTAACCATAGTATTGCGTCCATGGTTTCAGGCGCTTGCCATTTAAAGGTTCTCCGCCAAATACAACGTACTTTAACGGTAACTTTTCTTTATGAATCGCCACATCGATGAACCGATAGAGGGCTTGGGGTGTTTGATTGAGTACCGTCACCCGCTCGTAGTAACAAAGGTTGTAGAGCATGTTGGTATCTTTCGTCTGCTCTTCTGTAGGGATAATCAATTTCCCCCCGTAAAACAACGCTCCCCACATCTCCCAGACGCTGAAATCAAATACATAGGAATGAAATAAAACCCAGATATCGTTATTGTTAAAGCGGTAGAAATCGTCTGTTGCAGCAAACAGTCTGATTACATTGGTGTGGGTCTGCAGGACTCCCTTCGGGTTTCCTGTTGTCCCAGAGGTATAGATCATGTAAGCCAATTCAGTATTGTTGATATTGACGTCAGGATTTGTTATCGGCTGTTGATTTAAATGTTCTGCGAATGAAGGTTCATCTATTGCAACAACATTGACTTCATTGTGTTGGGCGAATAGTCCAATCTTTTCCCTGTACGTGCTGTTGGTTATGATGACCCGACTACTGGTGTCTTCCAGCATATAGCGCATGCGATCATCAGGGACACGGGGATCAATTGGGACGTAAGCTGCCCCTGCCTTTAAAACAGCCAAAATGGCAATCGGGATATACTCACTTTTCTCTAAGCACAGCGTAATCAGCGCACCTGGAACAACGGCATAATTTTGTCGCAAATAATGCGCCAGCTGATTGGCTTTTGCATTGAGAGCTTCGTAAGTTAACAGCATGCCGTTGAAAGACACGGCGACCTGTTTGGGATTTTTTTCGACTTGCTCTTCAAACGTCTGATGGATAGTTTTTGCGCTGGGATAGCTTTTGTCGGGATTGAAGCTATGCACCACTTTGTGATACTGCGCATCGGGCAAAATGTTGATGCTCTTGGTGGGCTGGTTTAAAAACAGTTCCGCTTTTTTTAAAATATTGGTGTAGCACTGAATCAGCGAATCGATAAAATGTTTATCAAATGACGCTACCTTGTATTCAACCCGCGCTAAGATTTTGTCCTGTTTGATATCTAACTCAACATACAGATCATTTTTAACCTGTCCAGAATGCGTGTGTGTTTGGGAAGTGGAAAAGTCGGTGTTAACAGAATCTTCTGGTTCCAAATTGAAATGAATGCGCGACAGATTAATGGTTTTTTCTCTGCAATTTTCGATCAACGTTCCATAACTTAAAGCATTGCTGATTGCTTGGTCTTTAGTTTTTTTGCACGCCAGCAAAAGATCCAGGAAGGTGGCGTCCGAATCAATTTCCACACCCAAGAAAATGTTATTGATAAAGCAGCCCAAGGTGTGGGCGTACTGAGGTCCGAATAGTCGTTCATCGATATTGGTTCCGACTGCAATGTTATTTTGTTGGGTGAATTTATTTAACAGGAGAGTAAAACAACCGAACAAAACATCAAACAAACTGATATGCAGCTTTCTACTCAACGTCAATAAATTTTCTTTTACATCGTGGTCAATGACGAAAGCCTCCTGTTTGCCCACCCGGCTCTTGCTTACTCCCGTTGCTGGACTTATAGGGCAGTATTCAAACCGATTAAAAAAATCACGCCAATAAATGAGTTTGTTATCATCCGGCTTGACTGTCGTGTCTCCGACGGTTCCGTAATATTGCCGTATTATCGAACCCAATAAATGAAAATCGTCCGGATTGTTATCCTGCAGATCAACAATAGGATCAGCTCCCAACTCCAGGAGTTGAAAAATCCTTCTGCACAAAATATTGATCGATGTTGCGTCGAATAGAGCGTGGAAAAAAACGACAAAAATCCTGTACCTGTCTTCACCTAATTGAAACAGATAAAACCGAATGAGTTTGTCCTGTTCAATGTTAAATTCTTTTTTAACGAGAACATGGATGCGATCTGAAAATTCAGCATCGGGATCAACACAGTGCGACACATCATAGTGATCGCATTCGACAGGCGAAGTTTTGTTTATCTTTCTCGAAAAAACATCCTCTGCACAAAAATAATTGGCATGCAAAATTTCGTACTCAGACAAAAGCGCCTCCACAGCAAGGCGAAATTTTTCAAATGGAACAGGCTGGTTAAGCTCAACCACAAAGCTCTCGTTATAGGTCAGCTTAAATTCTGATAAATAGTAATCTCTCAGGATAAGCTTTTCTGATTCAGTGGCTTCGCATTTGTTTATTTCACTTTGTCTTGGTTTTTTTCGACGATCATTTAAGTCAAAAACAGCCATTTTTTTTGCCATAGCTTCTATATTTTTCAAATAAAAAAGATCGGACACACTCATTTCAATGTTCAATTTTTTATTGATTGCGCTGACAAGCTGCATTGCTAACAGGCTGCTCCCCCCCAGCTCAAAAAAATCGTCGTGAATGCCTATCTTTTTTTGACCAAGCACCACGCTCCACAGCGCAGCAAGCTGCGCTTCCAATGGATTCGATGGCGCAACAAAGGGCGTGCTTTTTAAAGCAAATGCAAATGTTCGTGGAGTGGGGAGGGCTTGATTATCCAACTTGCCGTTGGGGGTAAGCGGCAACGCATCAAGGGGTACAAAATGCTGTGGGATCATGTACTCCGGTAAACGTGTCTGCAGATATTTTTGTAATTCTTCCCGACTATCAGATTCAAGGGGTAAAAAAGAAAAGCTGCTGTTATGGGGGACATAATAAGCAACAAGCTGCTTTTCTCCACCATGCTCGACTGCTCTTACAACTGCTTGGGCGATTTGACCATGGCTTGATAGAGCGTGTTCTACTTCGCCGCACTCAATGCGAAATCCCCTGATCTTAACTTGTTGATCTCGCCTTCCCTGAAATACTATGTTGCCATCAGGCAGATAACATGTGAGATCTCCCGAACGGTATAACCTGAGATTTCTATCGTATTTTTTATCGTCTTCTGTTGCGAAAGGATTGGCGATGAATCTTTGTTGGGTAACGTCAGGAAGATTTAAATACCCGCGTGCTACCCCTGCACCTCCGATATATAGCTCCCCCACCTCTCCCTTGGGAACCTGGTTAAAGTGGTCGTCCAGAATATAGGTCTGCGTGTGTTGCAGGGGGAGTCCAATGGGCACGGTGCGTTGCCCTGCCTTAAAATTTTCTGGAATGCGATAAGCTGTGGCGAAGATTGTCGCTTCAGTAGGCCCGTACGCGTTGAAGATCGCTTTGGGATGATGTGCTTTTTCCGCAAGAATTTGCGCCACTGTAGAAGGATTTAAAGCATCTCCAGATACAAACAGATAATTCAGCCCTGAAAACAGGGTGGTATCTTGCAGCACGAGCTGATCAAAAAGCGCAGAAGTGAGCGAGCAAATTGTGATGTTATTCTTTTGTATGGCAGCTTTAAGCAACTGGCTCGATAATATCGTTTTGAGTGATAAGACAGATAACGTTATGCCGTTTAACAGTGCATCCCATATCTCAAACATGGCAACATCAAAATTAATGCTGGTAGTTTGTGCCATCACATCTTGCGAACTTACCTCAAAATGAGTCTGATTTTTTACAAGCTGGACAACGTTGCGATGCTCAACCATCACCCCCTTGGGTCTCCCTGTTGTGCCAGAAGTGTAGAGCACATAAGCAAGATGCTGCGGTTGGACCGTGCTGCGTGGATTGGATGTGGGGAAATCTTTGTATAAATCACCGTCCACCAGAGCGACGCATTTCCCTGTTGCTGGAACATGCTGTGCGAGACTTTCAGTTGTGAGAACAATGTCTGCGTTGGTATCCTGAATCATAAATTTCAGGCGTTCGCTGGGATAACCCGGATCCAGCGGCACATAAGCACCTCCGGCTTTTAGAATAGCCAGCATGCTGACAATACATTCTATGCCGCGCTCTAAACTCATCCCGATTAACGTATCAGGGCGAATATCGTGACGCTGCTTCAAATAATGCGCCAGCTGATTGGCCCTTTCATTAAGCTCGAGGTAAGTCAGCTTTTGCTCTTCAAAAATAAGCGCAACTTTTTCTGGCGCTTTTTCAACTTGTTCTTCAAAGAGCTGATGGATCGTTTTGTTTGGAAAAGGGAGAGGCATACTTTGGTCCTAAATTAAGATTGTCCTGGAAGTTAATGTCCGGCAGCGAACGTAGACGTTTAGTCTTCCGATCCTGCGCCCTGGCCTGGTCGGCTCATCTGTTGCGTATCGTTAATGAGCGATGAAAGAGGGCGAATAATTCATGCTCGGCAGCTTTTGCGCGAACCCGTTGAAATCGAAATAGCGGAACCTCGAACTGGGTAAAACCAGCTTGCAGTAGTCGGGTAATTCCTTGGCAGCACGGGAATTGGACAGTTTGATTTTGGTATGAATTTTGAAACATTCTGGGATTTGCAAAAGCATTTAATTAACAAATACGCAACGTTTAGATGATGCAGATTTGTTGCGCAAAATACAATCCCACAGTGACAAGTTTGAATTTTAAATTTTAAATTTGTTGTTTATAAACACAATTAAACAATGTTGCTTTTGGGAATTCGTAGAATTTGGGAGGCATTTGCAATCTGCCCAAAATTCGTTCGTTCAAAAATCGGCCCGGCCAAATTTGCAATTTGCAGGATGCAGAATTTCAAAAATTTGCTGCGGATTATTGTTGGTGAAGGCCAGTAACCAACCCGGCCCTTGTATAGGAAAGTAAAACCCTGAAATGTGTTGTAACAGTTGCACTTAAATGCACAAAACAGGCATATAGTAATAGCCTATTCGCAAACCGCAACGAGGTTACTATGAAAACAAATCTGATGAAAATTAGCGCTATCGTGGCTTTGTCCGCGACCCTCGGCGCTTGCGTGGTTGCTCCTCCGCAGCCTTACGGCTATCGCATGACCAGCACCGTGTTGCCCACCTACGTGAATGGCCAGTATGTCGGCATGCAGCCCAGTGATTATGTAGCGCCTGCGCAAACTACGGTTACTACGCCGGCACAACCGGCAGCTGCTGCAACCACGCAGCCAGCACCGGCTCCAGCGCACGCGACCACGACCACAGTTGCAACTACCCAGCCAGCACCGGTTTATCTGCAGGCAACCACGCCTTCAGTAGTCTATGTTCAGGCCCCTGCGCAACCTGTTTATTACAACTCCTACTATGCAAATCCTTACCCTTACTATGCGCCGTATCCCTATTATGGCGGCCCATATTTTGGTGGTTACCCATGGTGTTGCGGTGTAGGAATTGGCATCGGTATCGGTTTCCGGGGACGCATACGCTAAACTTAGCGTCAATACGATGCACAAAAAGCCGGCTGATTTTGCGATCAGCCGGCTTTTTTAATGGGGTGGTTCAGCTCAGGGTGATGTTGTCATCAACGTCGATTTGAATTGTGCATAACCGTTCGCGCGTAGTACGCATGCCGGACACGATTCGCATCCATACCCCCATTCATGTCGTTTGCCACGATCACCGAGATAACAGGTATGGGTGTCATTGCGGATCAGATCCAGCAACGCAGCACCGCCCAGGTCTTGCGCCAGTTTCCAGGTATGCGCTTTATCCAGCCACATCAAGGGCGTTTCGAAATTGAAGCGTTTATCCATGCCCAGATTCAACGCCACTTGCAAGGCCTTGATCGTATCGTCGCGGCAGTCCGGGTAACCGGAAAAATCAGTTTCGCACATTCCGCCTACCAGCACGTCCAAGCCGCGTCGATAAGCCAGCGTGGCAGCGACGGTCAGAAATAAAATATTGCGACCCGGTACAAAGGTATTTGGCAAGCCATTTTCTTGCATGACGATTTCGATTTCTGAAGTCATGGCAGTTTCGGACAGCGACGCAATCAACGACAGATCAAGTAAATGATCTGCGCCCAGGCGCGTTGCCCATTGCGGTTTAATCTGCACAATTTTTTCGCGCAAGATCGGACGCATGGTGAGTTCAATATCGTGACGCTGGCTGTAGTCGAATCCTAGCGTCTCGACGCGTTCGTAGTTTTCAAGCGCCCAGGCCAGACAGGTCGTGGAATCCTGGCCGCCGGAAAATAATACGAGTGCTGATTTATGCATGATTAATCCAATCCAAAATTAGGGCGTTTTCTTGACCTGATCTAATGTCTGGTCAATGGTATCGCCATCCGCATCGCTGAATTTTACCCGCACCGGGTACCACTCCATACTTGGTGCCAGCCATATATCGAGGCGCTGATCTTTAGAATTTGGCGGCGGCGCTTTGATGACATGGATGGTGGGTAAGTTGCCTAGCGGCGTATTCAAGGTGACAGAGTCATCGACCGTAAAGGTATACGGATCGGCATCGTGTCGACCCGCCACAAAAAAATTCCATTGAGACCCCTGCACAAATTTCTTCGGCGTCGCGCGAGCGATACTGACTAACTGCCAGATGATGCTAGTTCTGTCTTGCTCACCGCCGCTGATTGGATAGACGTCTGCGGATTCCGCGAACGTGATCTGTTTCGAGTCCCGATTAAACCGGGCTTGCGCTGGCGCTTTATTGCGCGATTTTTCTTCGTATAGATCAGGAGCGAGGCCATATGAATCTACCTTACCGTGGCTACTAGCTTCAAGAATTTTTCCGAAGATGGCAGCGCGGGTTTCGCTGGTAATCGAATAGGCTGCGCCGGAATCAGACGTCTGCCAGTTGACGGTTGCCTCACCGACCAATGTCAAACCGCTGCGGTCTGCCTTAATGCTGTAGTGCAGCTGCGCGGAAGGGGGGAGGTTGATGGGGTAGTTGTTACCAGGGTGATCGGCTGACCAGACGCTTTGCGCCCATACTATACTGAAGGCTGCGATCAGGCCGCAAGCGCCAGTCGAATTTTTTAAAGTTGTACGGATGCCGTTTTTCATTTTTCAATCCCATTAATAATTTTACGTATCGTTTCAGTGGTAATCGCACCATTGACTTCGGTATTGCGTATCTGGACTGGAAGCCAGTTGTAGGACGGCGCCACCCAGACATCGAGTCGTGAAGAATACACGCCTGGCTTGGGAGGGCGAACGATATGCCAGGTGTCAATGTGGCCGAGCCGGGTATCGATGGTTTCCTGCCCCACAATCACAAATTGAAATGGCGCAGCATCTTTATCATCCGCGACCTGAATGCTGATTTCCCGGCCATTCTGAAACTGTGTTGGGTCAGCATTGCCGATACTCGCTAACTGCATCAATACGGTCACCTGATCCTGCGCGCCATCCGACATCGGTATGGTTGCCGTGCTGGCAGAAAAGCTGATGGTATTGGTGTCGTAATTAAAATGGATCGCCGTTGGCGACCTGTTGCGCCGCGCGGTCGTAGTCAGCGCAGGTTTAATCCCGGTTTCACCTATCGTTCCTTCGCTCTCCATACTGTACAGCCGGACTTTGGTAATCAATAAATCGACGCCGACTTCGAGATGCAGGCTGTAGGTTTTATCGTCGTGCTCCCAATGGATTTCGCCGGAGCCATAGTAGGGATTCGCCACATTCGGTTCGGTCCGCATCACGTCCAGCAAATAGCTGGCTGACGGCGGTGGCACAGTCAACACAGTCGGCGTGCCAGGTACCGCCGGACCAGGGTCGGTCGCTGGCGGTGTGGACTCGACTACCTCCGGTGGCGTAGGCGCAAACACGTGCGCTGGCGCGGCGATCACAGCCTGATCGGCTATTGGGCCGGGTGGTTCAGGTTCGACGATTGCATCTGGTACCCGGATGCGTGGCTGTGCAAGCTTCGTCGCTACTTTTTTAGACGGTGCAGCAAACTTGGCCAACACCGGTACGGCATAGACCTCCACCGGCATCACCACAATGGGTGCCGGTACGCGGAAGTGAATTCCAACGAGTAGCTGCAGTATCAGCAGATGCACCGCGACTACGATTAACAGGGGGAGGATGCGCCGTTGATTCAAAATTAGGGAGTGCTCGGGTTCAAAATCGGTTGGTGGAATGGAGATGGTTTGAGATTCTTCCTTCTATCAACGTAACTCGATAAAGTTGGATGACCTGGCAATATGCCTGAGATGCCTGAAAGGCATAAGTGTAAACGTTTTCCCCTACTTTGATGACACACAGCATTGTCAGAACTTTGTCCTGGTATGGTAAGTAACATTGTGTATGCGGGCGGGATCGGTGGAACGCGTGCGTGCAAGCTGACTCGATCAACTTGACCTGTACCTCAAGCGGGGTCAAGATAAACATCTTTTTACAATAAAACCGGAGAATCCGACATGGCTCAATCGAACGCTTCCAATGATGCATTGAACGATAGTTTAAATTTCGTTAAAAAATTGTGGGGTCAGATGGGCGTGCCAGGGATGTCTGGGGCTGCACCCGCCGTTCCAGGAATACCGGGATTACCGACTATGCCGCTTCCATCGATGTCGCTCGAAGACCTTGATAAGCGCATCCAGGAATTAAAAACGGTAGAAACCTGGCTGAACGTGAATATGACGATGTTGCGCAATACGGTGCAGGCCCTGGAGGTGCAGCGCGCCACGATTGCGACACTGCATTCGCTTAGTTCAACGATGGCCAGCAGCATGCAGGGCATGGGCGGAAGTGGTCAAAATCCATTCGCCCCCCATGCTGCCAAAACTGCAGCGGACGACGCGGTTGATGATGAAGTTGAGCAAGGAGATGATGAACCGGCGTCACCACTCATTGCGCAATCCGCGGCGTGGTGGCAGGGGGTGCAGGATCAATTCAAGCTGGCGCTGGGAACTGCGTTGGAGAAAAGTACGGCAAATTACGAAGCCGCCAAATCGGCGTCTGAGAAATTAGTTAAAGCGACGACCGGATCGGCTGCGAAATCGGCAAAACCTGCTAAATCTAAATCGACGGCTGCGGCCCCGAAGGCTAAAGCGCGAGCCACGGCCAGACCGGCGCGGAAAAATCCGGCACGTTCTTCTTCGCGCGCACGCTCACAATCCACGTCGAAATCCTGAATTCATCGCAAATTAATCCGGAAATTATCATAGAAGCACAGCATGGCGCGCTTACCCCGACTCGCATTATCAAATCAACAGCATCACATTCTCCAGCGCGGGAACGATAACCGGGTCATTTTTCTCGATGCTGAGGACGTCAGCATATTTCGCAACGTTTTGCTGGCGGCTTCAAAGAAGTTTGAGGTCGCCATTCATGCCTATGTTTTCATGCCCAATCACTTTCACTTGCTGGTGACTCCTAAGACCAATGACGGTTTGGGCAAGATGATGCAGTGGATCGGGCGGCACTATGTCCCTTATTTTAACCGGCGCTATCAACGGTCCGGGACGTTGTGGCAGGGCCGCTATAAATCGCTGGTGATTGATTCTGCGCACTATTTTATGTTGTGCGCGCGCTATATTGAGTCGAACCCGGTTCGGGCCGGTCTTGTTGGCGTCCTGGGCGACTTCCCTGATTCCAGTTACTTACACCATATAGGCGCGCTGGTTGATCCTCTGATCAGTGATCACCCTTTATATTGGAATTTAGGTAATACACCTTTCCAGCGCGAGGCTGTATATCGGGATTTGATGGAGCAAGCACTCACATCAAAAGAAGTGGCGGAGTTAACCGATGCCAGTTTGAAGGGTTGGCCGCTAGGTTCGGCGCAATTTAAGGCACAGCTTGAAAAAGAGGCTAGTCGTCGGGTCGCGCCACTTAAACGCGGCCGCCCCCGGTTACCGGACAAATCAGCAGCGCAATCAAAACCCGCTGCATCGTAATCTAGCCAAGCGCGTTCGCTCGAACGTCCGGCTTTCTTGGATTAAACAATTCAATTTCTTGCGCGACATATAAATCCAACCAGAAATTTCTGCGCATCATTAAGTGGTTTAATTTACTCTGGCCCTAATTAAAATAATTCAAAATTATCGAATATTTTATTTGAGTCTGACCCTAATTAAAGTGATTGTTTTCTATTTTACGCTGCATTATTCTCTTCCTTCCAACGTGATTCCCACCTCAAAAAAACGCGGAGAAATGTGATGCAAGCGCAAGGTCTGTACGATCCAAATAATGAGCATGATGCCTGTGGCGTCGGCTTTGTGGCCCATATCAAAGGGCAGAAAAGTCACGCGATAGTTGAGCAAGGCTTGTTGATTCTGCAAAATCTGGATCATCGCGGCGCGGTAGGGGAAGATGAGTTGATGGGGGATGGCGCTGGCGTCTTGCTGCAAATTCCCGATCAATATTTCCGTGAAGAAATGGCCAAACAGCAGGTCATCCTGCCGCCACCGGGCGAGTATGGTGTTGGCATGGTGTTTCTACCGAAAGAACACGCGTCGCGCCTGGCCTGTGAGCAGGAAATCGAACGCTCAATCCGCATCGAAGGCCAGATCGTACTCGGCTGGCGCGATGTGCCGGTTGATAAATCGATGCCGATGTCGCCAGTTGTGCGCGCCAGAGAACCGGTAATCCGCCAGATTTTCATCGGACGCGGACCGGACATTATGGTGACGGATGCGCTGGAACGTAAGCTCTATGTAATCCGTAAATCTGCCGTGCACGCAATTGAAGCGTTGAACCTGATGCATGGCAAAGAGTATTTTGTCCCCTCGATGTCGGCGCGCACCATCGTCTACAAAGGCCTGCTGCTCGCTACGCAAGTCGGCGTGTATTACCAGGATTTGCAAGACCCGCGCTTCGTATCCGCGCTGGCGCTGGTGCATCAACGCTTCTCCACCAACACCTTCCCCGAATGGCCGCTCGCACACCCATACCGGATGATTGCGCACAACGGCGAAATCAATACGGTCAAAGGAAATTTCAACTGGATGCGCGCCCGGGAAGGTGTGATGAGTTCGGCCGTATTGGGTGCCGATCTGCAAAAATTATACCCGCTCATATTTGAAGGCCAGTCCGATACGGCCTGTTTCGATAACGCGTTGGAATTGCTGGTGATGGCCGGTTATCCGATAGCGCAGGCAATGATGATGATGATTCCCGAAGCCTGGGAAAATCACACCATGATGGATGACAATCGCCGCGCTTTCTACGAGTACCACGCGGCGATGATGGAGCCGTGGGACGGTCCGGCAGCGATGGCGTTTACCGATGGACGCCAGATCGGCGGCACGCTGGATCGCAATGGCTTGCGTCCGGCGCGTTACATCGTTACCGATGACGATCTGGTGGTGATGGCGTCGGAGTCCGGCGTCTTGCCGATTCCGGAATCCAAAATCATCAAAAAATGGCGACTGCAACCTGGGAAAATGTTTTTGATCGACCTGGATGCCGGCCGCATTATCGACGACCAGGAAATCAAAAATACCTATGCCAATGCCAAGCCCTACAAGCAATGGATTAATTCAGTCCGCATCCGCCTTAGCAAACTGCCGGTAGCGCCGGAGTTACCGGCGTCAAGGGTCGCGTTATTGGACCTGCAGCAGGCGTTCGGCTATACCCAGGAAGATATTAAATTTTTGCTGGCACCGATGGCGCAAAGCGGTGAAGAAGCGGTCGGCTCGATGGGGAATGATTCGCCATTGGCGGTCATGTCGAATAAAAATAAAACCCTGTACAACTATTTCAAGCAATTATTCGCTCAAGTGACGAATCCGCCTATCGATCCGATACGCGAAGCGATGGTGATGTCGCTGGTGTCATTTATCGGTCCGAAGCCGAATCTGCTGGATACCAATAACGTTAATCCGCCTATGCGGTTGGAAGTGTCGCAGCCAGTGTTGAACGCTGCCGATATGGCCCGCTTGCGAAATATCAGCGGTTACACAGGCGGCAAATTTAAATCCTACGAATTAAATATCTGCTACCCGGTTGCATGGGGTAAAGAGGGTATTGAAGCGCGGCTTGCGTCGCTCTGTGCGGAAGTGGTGGACGCGGTGAAATCCGGCCATAACATCATCATTATTTCAGATCGCAATATCGACGCGATGTCGGTCGCGATTCCCGCGTTGCTAGCCACATCCACCGTGCATCAGCACCTGGTGAGCAGGGGATTGCGCACGACGACTGGCCTGGTGGTGGATACCGGATCAGCGCGCGAAACGCATCACTTCGCTTTGCTCGCAGGCTATGGTGCGGAGGCTGTGCATCCTTATCTGGCTATGCAGTCGTTGGAGCAAATGGCGGCGGAGTTGTCGATTACTGCCGAAGTAGCGGTCTACAACTACACCAAGGCTATCGGTAAAGGGTTGATGAAAGTGATGTCGAAAATGGGCATCTCAACCTATATGTCGTATTGCGGTGCGCAGATTTTTGAAGCCGTCGGATTGAATAAATCGCTGGTCGATAAATACTTTCGCGGCACCGCCAGCAACGTCGAGGGGATAGGCGTATTTGAAGTCGCCAAAGAGGCGCTGCTATTGCATGAAGCCGCGTTTGGCGCTGATCCGGTGTTAGCTGGCGCGTTGGATGCGGGTGGTGAATACGCTTTCCGGATTCGCGGTGAAGAACATATGTGGACGCCGGATGCGATTGCGAAATTACAGCATTCGACCCGCAGCAATAACTTCAATTCCTACAAAGAATACGCGCAGATAATTAATGACCAGTCCAAACGTCACATGACGTTGCGCGGATTGTTTGAATTTAAAATCGATCCGTCGAAAGCGATCCCGATTGATCAGGTTGAACCTGCCAAAGAAATCGTGAAACGTTTCGCGACTGGAGCGATGTCTCTCGGTTCGATCAGTACTGAAGCGCATGCTACATTGGCTGTAGCGATGAACCGCATCGGCGGAAAATCGAATACGGGCGAAGGCGGGGAAGATCCGGTGCGCTATCAGCAGGAGTTGAAAGGCATACCGATTAAGCAGGGCGAGACGCTGGCGTCTATCCTGGGTTCAGAACAAATCAAGGTTGATATTCCTTTGCAGGATGGCGATTCGCTGCGTTCGCGCATCAAGCAGGTGGCGTCGGCCCGCTTCGGTGTGACTGCGGCTTATCTTAATTCTGCCGATCAGATCCAAATCAAAATGGCGCAGGGTGCCAAGCCAGGTGAAGGTGGTCAGTTGCCAGGTCATAAGGTGTCGGAATACATCGCCAAATTACGCTTTTCGGTACCGGGCGTCGGATTGATTTCTCCACCGCCGCATCATGATATTTATTCCATCGAAGACCTGGCGCAGCTGATACATGATCTGAAAAACGCCAATCCAAGGGCGTCGATATCCGTCAAGCTGGTATCCCGGGTGGGCGTCGGAACGATTGCTGCCGGTGTCAGCAAAGCGAAAGCAGATCATCTGGTGATTGCAGGGCACGATGGCGGTACCGGTGCGTCACCGCTGTCATCGATCAAGCATGCGGGTACCCCGTGGGAATTGGGCCTGTCGGAAACGCAGCAAACACTGGTGCTGAACGGCTTGCGTGGGCGGGTGCGTGTGCAGGCTGATGGGCAGATGAAAACTGGGCGCGACGTCGCGATTGCTGCATTGTTGGGGGCGGATGAAATCGGATTTGCGACCGCGCCGCTGGTCGTCGAAGGCTGCATCATGATGCGCAAATGTCATCTGAATACCTGTCCGGTCGGCGTCGCTACGCAAGATCCGGTATTGCGCGCAAAGTTTTCGGGTAAGCCGGAGTACGTGGTGAATTATTTCTTCTTCGTTGCAGAAGAAGTGCGTCAGATCATGGCGCAGCTTGGTTTGCGCAGCTATGACGAAATGATAGGCCGGGTCGATTTGCTCGATAAATCGAAAGCGATTTCGCACTGGAAAGCACAAGGTCTGGACTTCGCCAACATTTTCCATCATGTCGTCAAAGATGGTCCCGTAAGGCATGTAGCGGACCAGGATCACGGCCTGGATAAGGCACTCGATCACAAGCTGATCGCGCAGGCGCAAATTGCACTGACTACCCGCGAAAAAGTATCGTTTATCTCTCCAGTCAAGAACGTCAATCGCACGGTCGGCACGATGTTGTCGGGATTGGTTGCCCGCGAATTTGGTCATGCTGGACTCGCCGACGACACCATTCACATTCAATTGCAAGGTACGGCGGGACAATCGTTCGCAGCATTTCTGGCGCAGGGCATTACGCTGGACCTGGTCGGCGAGGGCAATGATTATGTCGGCAAGGGCTTATCGGGTGGGCGCGTTATTTTGCGTCCGAACACCGAGTTTCGTGGTCGGGCGGTGGACAATATTATTTGCGGCAATACGGTGTTATATGGGGCGATTGCCGGGGAAGCATTCATTAATGGGGTGGCCGGTGAGCGCTTTGCTGTGCGTAATTCAGGTGCAACGACTGTCGTGGAAGGCACGGGCGACCATGGCTGCGAATACATGACCGGCGGCACCGTGGTGGTGCTTGGCGAAACCGGGCGGAATTTCGCAGCAGGTATGTCGGGCGGGATTGCCTACGTCTACGATGAACAAGGCGACTTTGCGAACAAATGCAATATGTCGATGGTCACGCTGGGTCCCGTGCTAGCCGATATTGATCAACAAAAACTACCGGACGCCTTGCTGCATAGCGTAGCGCGAGGTGGTGTCAGCGAGACGGATGAAGTCATTCTGCGCAATCTGATCGAGCGGCATTTCAAGCACACCGGGAGCACCAGGGCGCGTAATTTGCTGGACGACTGGGCGCGCAGTCGCGCGAAATTTGTCAAAGTATTCCCGATCGAATACCAGCGCGCCCTGACTGACATGCAGGCGAATTCAAAACAAATCAATGTGGCCGCATTAGCCGCGTAGTTGATAACAAATTTAGAGGAATCGACATGGGTAAGGTCACCGGCTTTATGGAATTTTCGCGCTTGCAGGAGGCTGCCGAAGCACCAGCATCGCGCGTGAAACACTACAAGGAATTTTTACTTCACTTAAACGACAACGATGCGAAAACTCAAGCGGCACGTTGCATGGATTGCGGCATCCCGTTTTGTAATAACGGCTGCCCGGTCAATAACATTATCCCGGACTGGAATGATCTGGTTTATCGCGGCAATTATCAGGAGGCGTTAGATACGCTGCATTCGACCAATAACTTCCCTGAATTTACCGGCAGAATTTGCCCTGCGCCGTGCGAAACCGCGTGCACATTGGGCATTAATTCGGACGCGGTCGGAATTAAGTCGATTGAGCATTTTATTATTGACAAAGGTTGGGAAAATGGCTGGATCAAACCGCAGGTTGCGGTCGCGGCTACGGGTAAAAAAATTGCGATTGTCGGTTCCGGTCCAGCGGGTCTGGCCGCAGCACAGCAGTTAGCGCGCGTAGGTCATGCTGTGACTGTCTTCGAAAAAAATGATCGGGTCGGCGGTTTACTGCGCTACGGGATTCCAGATTTTAAATTGGAAAAAACGCATATCGACAGACGCATCGAGCAAATGCAGGCGGAAGGCGTGGTATTCAAAACCGGCGTGCTGGTTGGTGATACAAGTTTTCCTGCGACGATCACAAACTGGTCGAAGGCTTCCATTTCGGCAGCGCAGTTAAATGATGAATTCGACGCAGTGATTCTGGCAGGTGGTGCCGAACTGCCGCGCGATCTGGCGGTTCCCGGGCGCGATCTGAACGGCGTGCACTTCGCGATGGAATTTCTGCCGCAGCAAAACAAAATCAATGCGGGCGACAAAGTAAAAGACCAAATTGAAGCTAACGGAAAACACGTAGTCGTGATTGGCGGTGGCGATACCGGATCAGATTGTGTTGGCACATCCAATCGTCATGGCGCGACATCGGTGACACAGTTTGAGCTGATGCCTATGCCGCCTGAAAAAGAAACGATCTCAATGGTGTGGCCATACTGGCCGCTGAAACTCCGTACCTCGTCGTCGCATGAAGAAGGCTGCGAACGCGATTGGTCCGTGACGACGAAACGGCTTGAAGGTCGCAACGGCAAGGTGGAAAAATTGATCGCCGCCCGGGTAGCGTGGCGCGATGGGAAAATGCACGAAGTGCCAGACTCGGAATTTGAAATTAAGGCTGATCTGGTCTTACTGGCCATGGGTTTTGTATCGCCAGTGCAACAGGTTCTGAGCGCGTTTGCCATCGACACTGATGCGCGCGGCAATGCCCGTGCAACGACTGACGGCGCGCGTGCCTATGCCAGTTCTGCCAGCAAAATATTTGCTGCTGGCGATATGCGACGCGGACAATCTCTGGTGGTGTGGGCTATACGCGAAGGACGTCAATGCGCTCACGCAGTCGATAAATTTCTGATGGGGAAATCGCTGTTACCAACCTGACCCAATCTGTTGCGATCGGGCACTATCATTAAATTCAATGGGCGGCCAGTTCGACCTGGACCGTTCCATTTTTTCAGCTTATGTAACGATATCGTTACATAATTAAATAGTACGAATTACTGCCCCTCAGCAGGGTTGTGGCGTTTTGAACTACAATGTCGGATTGCCAAAAACACCTCCTGCTGTGACTAATCTCGTCGAAATCAATAACTTGCATTTTTCTTATGGTACGCGTCCGATTCTGACGGACCTGACCATGCAATTCCCGCGCAATAAAGTGATTGCGGTGATGGGCGGATCAGGCTCAGGGAAAACCACCATATTGCGATTAATCGGTGGTTTGATTGCGCCCAATGCTGGACAAATATCCCTACTCGGAGAAACGATAGCCAAAGCCAACAGCGACGCCTTATATCAGCAGCGCCGGAAAATGGGCATGCTGTTTCAACACGGCGCGTTGTTTACCGATCTGACCGTATTTGAGAATGTCGCATTCCCACTGCGCGAACACACCGACCTGCCAGAATCTCTCTTGCATGACATGGTTTTGCTGAAATTAAATGCAGTCGGCTTGCGTAACGCCGCCCAGTTAAAACCGTCGGAAATTTCCGGCGGGATGGCCAGACGGGTAGCGTTAGCCCGCGCTATTGCTTTAGACCCGCAGTTAATTATGTACGACGAACCGTTTGCGGGATTGGACCCGATTTCCATGGGGGTCACTGCGAATTTGATCCGCGAATTAAATGACGCCCTCGGTTCTACCGCAATTCTGGTTTCGCACGACGTGAACGAATCGTTCGCGATTGCCGATTATGTCTACTTCCTGTCGCAAGGTGCAATTGTGGCGCAAGGTACGCCGTCTGAGATGCTGGCATCCGAACATCCGTATGTGCAGCAGTTTGTGAATGCTAAGCCGGACGGTCCGGTTCCCTTCCACTATCCTGGCAATACGTTCGCACAGGATTTGGGTCTGGGAGGCAAGGCATGATTTATCGATTGATCAGTCAGCTCGGCCAGTCGGTGCGCAACTGGTTGGAAGAACTCGGCCTGGCAATCCGCACCCTGATTGCTATCCTGTTAGCTGGGCTGGGTTTGTGGCGTCGGCCCCGGCTCGTTACGACGCAAATTCATTTTATTGGTAATTATTCTTTAGTCATTATTCTGGTGTCGGGTTTGTTCGTTGGATTCGTTCTGGCGTACCAGGGGTATTACACACTGAATCGCTACGGATCGGAATCGGCGCTTGGACTGCTGGTAGCGCTGTCGCTGGCACGTGAACTTGGACCGGTCGTCACCGCACTGCTGTTTGCGGGCCGCGCAGGTACGTCACTGACTGCGGAAATAGGCCTCATGAAAGCCGGTGAGCAACTGGCAGCGATGGAAATGATGGCGGTGAATCCGCTGCAACGGGTACTGGCCCCGCGCTTTATTGCTGGACTAATCGCTATGCCGATACTTGCAGCATTGTTTACTGCGATGGGTGTATTCGGTGGTTATCTGGTTGGTGTTCAATTAATCGGCGTGGACGAAGGATCGTTTTGGTCGCAGATGCAGGGCGGTGTTGATCTTTGGGAAGATATCGGTAACGGCATCATCAAAAGTATCGTATTCGGATTTGCTGCGACCTTCATAGCAATTTATCAGGGATATCAAGCACAACCGACACCGGAAGGTGTCTCCAGGGCGACAACCAGAACCGTGGTCTTGTCGTCATTGATGGTGTTGTGGCTGGATTTTGTTCTGACCGCCCTAATGTTCAAATAAAGCCGGTTGTCAGATATGCCAACCGAAATCAGATTAAGACGTTTAAGTATTACGAAGGATAGAAAATGCAAAATAACAAATCATTAGACTTTTGGGTCGGCCTGTTCGTCTTGTTGGGCGCTGGGGCATTCGTGTTTTTGGCGCTCAGAGTCGGCAATATGAGTTCGATGTCCCTGAGCGACAGTTACACAGTCTCGGCTAAATTCGACAATATCGGCGGACTGAAACCACGCGCGCCGATTAAAAGTGCAGGCGTTGTGGTGGGACGTATTGGTGATATCACCTTTGACGACCACACATTCCAGGCCATCGTTAGCATGCAGATGGATGCACGGTACAAATTTCCGAAAGACAGCTCAGCGAAAATCCTGACATCCGGTCTGCTCGGAGAACAATACATCGGCATCGAAGCTGGCGGCGATGTGAATCTGTTGGCCTCCGGCGACAAAATTAAAATGACACAGTCCGCGATCGTTTTGGAAAATCTGATTAGTCAATTCCTCTTCAGCAAAGCAGCGGAAGGAAAGGATGACGCCAAATGAAGAATAATCTACTGAATACAATTCTCCGGGCGGCGGTGCTTACGGCTATCGTAAGCGCGCTGGCGGCCTGCGCCAGTGCTCCCACCAATGCACCTACGCAAGGCGCGAAGACGGATCAGAGCGCCAGTGACGAATCCTCGACAGCATCAGTCGACCCATTTGAAAAAGTGAATCGGGCGACGTTTGATTTCAATAATGACTTCGATAAAGCCATATTTAAACCCGTTGCCCAGGTTTACGCCGATAACACACCGAGTTTTGTGCAAACTGGCATAGGCAATTTTTTCGGCAATTTGAATGATGTGTGGACTGGCGTAAATAGCTTCTTGCAAGGCAATTTCCAGGACGGGTTTACTGACATTGTGCGCGTTGGTGTCAATAGTACGTTTGGGTTGTTAGGGCTGCTGGATATTGCGTCGGAAGCGAATATTCCGAAACACAAAAACGATCTCGGTCAGACATTGGGCGTATGGGGTGTACCTAACGGACCTTACCTCGTGATCCCATTTTTAGGGCCATCGGTCACGCGTGACGCGGTTGCATTGCCCGTCGACTTTTATGGCGATCCGTGGGCGTATGCACGCCCTGTTTCGGTGCGTAATACAGGCGACTTTATTCGACTGGTTGACAAACGCGCGGGTTATCTCGATTCATTTAATTTGATGCAGGACGCCGCGTTGGATGAATACTCTTTCGTACGTGACGCATATTTGCAGCGTATCGCAGGTCAGATTGAAACGCGCAAAAATCACAAACAGCTGCGCGACGACGAAGTCGAAACGCAAAAGCAAAATGACGAAGATGCCAAAGCAAACGCGGCAAAATCTACTGACGTACCGGTGGCCACTGCTCCAGCGCCTTAAGCCCGATTCGATTGCATCGGAAAACGATTATTTAATTTACAGGGACAACTATGAAGAAGCTATTAAAACAATGTGGTTTGATCGTTGCGGGTTTGGCGCTGAGTCTGGGCGTGGCCCATGCAGCAGATGAGGCACCGGATGCCCTCATCAAGCGCATCAGCCAGGACGTGATGGATGTCGCCAAAACCGACAAAGACATTCAAGCTGGCGACCAGGGAAAGATCTTGAATCTGGTCGAAACTAAAGTGCTGCCTTATGTCGATTTTCAGCGGATGACGGCGTTGGCGGCAGGACGTAACTGGCGTGCAGCTACGCCAGAGCAGCAGCAGGAACTTGTCAAGCAATTCCGCTCGCTTCTGATCTACACCTACGCAGGCGCGCTGTCGCAAGTTAAAGACCAACGTCTGGAATACAAACCGTTTCGCGCCGACCCAGCTGATACCGATGTTGAAGTGCGTAGCCAGGTCATTACGCCACGTGCTGGCCAGGTGATTGAGTTGAACTACCGCCTTGGTAAAGGCGCTGATGGTGGCTGGAAGATTTACGACATCAATGTATTGGGTGCGTGGTTAATTGAAACTTACAAAAACAATTTCAACGACGTAATTAACAAGTCCGGTATTGATGGGTTGATCAGTACCTTGACCGCAAAGAACGCAAAGTTGGCGAATAATTTTACGAAGAAATAAATTCATGTTTACCCCCGTTCCAGCATTTACCCATGAAACTGCCGCCAGCCAATTGGCGGCAGGCGTTGCCGCTATCGATGCAGGACAGCATGTGATCGCTTTTGACCAAACCACAAGTTTTGATTCAAGTGCCGTCGCCTGCATGCTTGCGTGGAAACGTCACGCGCAAGAGCGGGCTGTCGAGGTGACATTCCAGGGGCTGCCAGCAAATTTGACCAGTATGATTCAGTTGTACGGTGTGGCTGAGTTCTTGTAATTTTCAGCGCTATTTCAACGTCGAATCCGTAGCAATTTCAGTAGGGAAATTGGCAAAAAACTGGCAAAAAAACGGCCAGGGTAAGCCCCACAGGTCAAACCAGCCATTTTCCCCTATAATCACCCCCTTACCGTAATGCCATCGCGCATCTTTGCGCATCCGCCCGCACTAGCCGCCACGAACGGACAAAAGCCGGCGATCAACACAACCAGAATAAAGTTCCAAGCCCATGGCGGCCATACAAATTACCGATGTTAAAAAAAACTATGCAGCGCTGCAGGCGTTGGATGGTGTGTCACTCTCCATTGAACCTGGTGAATTTTTTGGATTACTGGGACCAAACGGGGCCGGAAAAACCACGCTAATCTCCGTAGTGGCAGGATTAATCCGCGCAACTTCTGGCAGCGTCAAGGTAATGGGACATGACGTACAAAGCGACTATCGTGCCGCACGCCGTCAATTAGGCGTCGTGCCGCAGGAGTTAGTCTTCGATCCGTTTTTCACCGTACGCGAAACGCTACGCATGCAGCAGGGTTATTTCGGTCTGCGCCGCAACGACAGCTGGATCGATGAGGTCATGGAAAATCTTGATCTGACCAATAAAGCTGACACCAATATGCGTGCCCTCTCTGGCGGTATGAAACGTCGCGTCCTGGTCGCTCAGGCACTCGTCCATAAACCGCCGGTCATCGTGCTGGATGAGCCAACGGCAGGCGTCGATGTTGAATTGCGTCAGACACTCTGGAAGTTTATCGGCCGGTTAAACCGCGAAGGCCATACTGTCGTGCTCACCACGCACTACCTGGAGGAAGCGCAGGCGTTGTGCAGCAGGATAGCGATGCTGAAAGCGGGCAGAGTCGTTGCACTGGACACGACCAACGCATTGCTAAAGCAGGTGGCCGGATCGCAGCTGAAACTGCGTTTGTCAGGTGCGCCGTTGCCAGATTCACTCAAGTCACTACAAATTCAGCACGATTCCAGCTACACCGCATTACGCATCAATCACATCGAAGAAATTGAACCAATACTGGCTAGCCTGCGCACGGGCGGCTGTGTGATTGAAGAACTGCAATTGGAACAGGCAGATCTCGAAGACGTGTTTTTACAGATTATGGATGGCGCGCACCAATGATAGGCTTTCGTACTTTATTTTATAAAGAGATTCTGCGTTTCTGGAAAGTAGCCACGCAAACCATCACTGCACCGATCTTGACGGCAATGCTTTACTTGCTGATTTTTGGTCATGTACTGGACAAGCATGTGCAGGTGTTTTCGGGTGTTTCGTACACGGCGTTTCTGATTCCTGGTCTGGTTATGATGAGCGTATTGCAAAACGCGTTCGCCAATTCGTCCTCATCATTAATGCAGTCAAAAATCACCGGCAATTTGGTGTTTATCCTGCTGCCACCGCTATCGTACTGGGAAATGTATAGCGCCTACGTGCTGGCAGCGATTGTGCGTGGGCTGACAGTTGGTCTGGGTGTGTTTGTCATTACTGCATGGTTTGCTGACTTGAGTTTTGTTGCGCCAGTCTGGATAGCGTTATTTTCGTTGCTGGGGGCCGCGATCCTGGGCACGATGGGTTTAATCGCCGGAATCTGGGCGGAAAAGTTTGATCATCTGGCTGCATTTCAAAATTTTTTGATTATGCCGGCGACTTTTCTGTCCGGCGTGTTTTATTCGATTCATTCGCTACCACCGGTATGGCTAGCCATATCCCGTTTCAATCCGTTTTTCTATATGATAGATGGCTTTCGTTACGGGTTTTTCGGGCAGTCAGATGTGGATCCGTTGCACAGCATTGTTGTTGTTCTGGCCTTCTTTATTGTGCTGGCAGGAATTGCGATTCAGTTATTGAAAAATGGTTATAAGTTAAGAGCATAGGTGCCGACCAATCTGGTGTTGTCGGACCCGAAGTAAAAAGGAAATAACGTGTTACCCACCCCTGAACAAATAAAAAATTATATTGCCGCCGGTATGCAGTGTACCCACCTCGCCGTTGAAGGCGATGGGCAGCATTTCCAGGCGACGATTGTGTCGGCCTCTTTCGCCGGCAAACGGCTGATCCAACGTCACCAGATGGTGTATGCGGTATTGGGCGATCGCATGCGCGAAGAAATCCACGCACTTTCCATGAAAACGCTGACACCAGAAGAATTCTCACAATAATGGCTAACAACAATGGATAAGTTACTGATTACCGGTGGGGCGCGCTTATCAGGCGAAGTCTCTATTTCTGGCGCAAAAAATGCTGCCTTGCCAATTCTGTGCGCAGGCTTGCTAACCAGTGGCGACGTGCACCTCACCAACCTGCCGAAGCTCAAAGATGTCAATACCATGGAAAAGCTGCTCGGTCAGATGGGCTTGCGAATGGATATATCTGGCAGTGCGGTCACCTTAAATGGTAGCCAGATCCAGAGCTATGAAGCGCCCTACGATATGGTTAAAACCATGCGCGCATCGATTCTGGCATTGGGTCCACTGGTGGCGCGATTTGGCGAGGCCAAAGTGTCGCTGCCTGGCGGTTGCGCTATCGGTGCGCGCCCTGTTGACCAGCACATCAAAGGTCTGCAGGCAATGGGTGCAGAAATCAGCATTGAGGCTGGCTACATCCACGCCAAAGCGAAGAGGCTCAAAGGCGCCCGCATCGTGACCGATATGATCACCGTCACCGGCACAGAAAATCTGTTGATGGCCGCGGCTCTGGCAGAAGGTGAAACCATACTGGAAAATGCGGCGTGCGAACCGGAAGTGGTGGACCTGGCCAATCTACTCGTAGCCATGGGTGCGAAGATTAGCGGTATCGGCACATCGCGCATAATTATCGAGGGTGTCGAAAAATTACACGGAGCAGAACACGCGATTATTTCTGACCGGGTTGAAGCCGCAACGTTCTTATGTGCGGTCGCTGCTTCGGGCGGTGACGTAACGTTAAAAAATACCCGCGTCGACATTTTGGATGTGGCGCTCGACAAATTGCGCGAAGCTGGCGCGATTCTGACGACGGAGTCCGATGCTATACGCATTCAAATGGCATCCCGGCCAAAAGCGGTCAGTTTCCGAACAACCGAATACCCAGGATTCCCTACCGATATGCAGGCGCAATTTATGGCCATGAATTGCGTCGCGCAGGGCACCAGTCAGGTAACCGAAACGATATTTGAAAATCGGTTTATGCACGTTCAGGAATTAAACCGCCTGGGCGCTTCGATTGAAATTGAAGGCCACACTGCAATCGTGCGCGGCGTTGATAAATTGGTCGGCGCACCCGTCATGGCAACCGACCTGCGCGCTTCGGCCAGCCTGGTGATTGCAGCGATGGCAGCGGAAGGCGATACCCTGATCGACCGGATTTATCACCTCGATCGTGGCTACGACCGAATGGAAGTAAAACTCTCGGCCTTAGGTGCCAATATCAGACGCGTCTCCTGACGAATCCTTACTGAACCTGACCATGACTACTCAGCTCACTCTGGCATTATCAAAAGGACGCATTTTTAACGATACCCTTCCTTTGCTGGAAGCAGCGGGTATTCATGTATTGGAAAATCCGGAGACATCGCGCAAGTTAATTCTGCCGACATCCAATCCCCACTTGCGGGTGATTATCGTGCGCGCATCCGATGTGCCGACTTACGTGCAATACGGTGCAGCAGATTTTGGTGTTGCAGGAAAAGATGTGCTGATTGAGCACGGCGGAGAAGGGCTGTATCAGCCAGTTGATTTGCAGATTGCTGCATGTCGGATGTCGGTGGCAGTGGCTGCCGGATTTGATTACGCGAGTGCCGTGCGCCAGGGAGCACGTCTGCGCGTGGCTACCAAATACGTCGAAATCGCACGCCGGCATTTTGCGGATAAAGGTGTGCACGTTGATCTGATTAAATTGTATGGCTCGATGGAATTGGCGCCGCTGGTTGGATTGTCGGAAGCGATCGTCGATCTGGTCAGCACCGGCGGCACATTGCGGGCCAATAATCTCGTTGAAGTTGAACAAATTATGGATATTTCTTCGCGACTGATCGTCAATCAGGCTGCCTTGAAATTAAAACGCGAAATCTTACAACCGATCCTGACCGCCTTTGATCGCGCCTCGGAATCGGGTACTGTCCTCCAATCCTGACTATCTCTATCATGTCTGCGTCCACATCATCCGTTTCCGCAGTAGCGATCACCCGATTCAATTCTTCATCCGAACACTTCCAGAAAAAACTATCTTCACTACTCGCATTTGAGGCGAACGAAGACGAAGCGATAGAGCGCGCAGTTGCGCAAATTCTGGTTGACGTAAAACAGCACGGAGATAGCGCTGTACTGGCTGCCACAAACCGCTACGATCGCATGCAAGCGAAGTCGGTTGCAGAATTGGAAATCCCTAAGAGCGAATGGCAAGCTGCGTTGCTGTCATTGTCAGTTGAGCGGCGCGCAGCACTTGAAACTGCCGCCAATCGAGTGCGCCATTATCATCAAATTCAAAAGCAGGAGTGCGGATCGGCGGGTTTTAGCTATACCGAAGCAGACGGTACGGTTCTGGGTCAAAAAGTAACGCCGCTGGATCGTGTCGGCATTTATGTGCCGGGCGGGAAAGCAGCGTACCCGTCTTCGGTGCTGATGAATGCGATTCCCGCCAAGGTTGCGGGCGTGGCTGAGGTGATTATGGTCGTGCCAACTCCGGACGGTGTCAAAAATCCGCTGGTGTTGGCAGCGGCTGAATTGGCTGGGGTCGATCGCATCTTCACGATAGGTGGTGCGCAGGCGGTAGGTGCGTTGGCCTATGGGACCGAATCGATTCCTGCGGTTGATAAAATTGTTGGTCCTGGTAATGCTTATGTTGCGGCTGCCAAGCGCCGGGTCTTTGGCGTGGTCGGTATCGATATGATTGCGGGGCCGTCAGAAATTTTAGTGCTGTGCGATGGCAGCACTGATCCTGATTGGATCGCTATGGATTTGTTTTCGCAGGCCGAACATGACGAACTGGCGCAATCGATTTTGTTATGCCCCGATGAATCATATCTCGACGCTGTGGAACTTTCCGTTCGACGTCTTATCGAAACCCTGCCGCGCAAAGAGATCATCCGGACATCGCTGACCAATCGCGGTGCATTTATCAAAGTGCGCGATATGGATGAAGCGTGCAGCATTGCTAACGCGATTGCAGCAGAACATTTGGAAATCTCAACGCAACATCCGCAACACTGGGCAGAAAAAATCCGTCACGCAGGAGCCATGTTTCTGGGACGATTTTCTTCTGAGGCGCTGGGTGATTATTGCGCTGGCCCTAATCACGTGTTGCCGACTTCACGTACTGCCAGATTTTCATCGCCATTAGGCGTCTACGATTTTCAAAAACGTAGCAGCATGATCTGCGTGAGTGAGGCTGGTGCGCAAACGTTGGGGAAAGTCGCGGCTGAATTGGCTTACGGCGAAGGGTTGCAGGCGCACGCGCGCTCTGCGGAATTAAGGTTACTCTGATTAATTGTGTAGGGGGTAATAGCCGAAGGCGTATTACACCGCATGGTTCTATAACGAAGCCGTGCGCATTGATCAGGATGTGTTCTGATTGCTGCGCCCGATCGAACGGATATTGTTGAGATGCATTCGGTGTAATACGCTGCGCTATTACCCCCTACGAATAATTAATATTCGCAGTCTTAATAATTGTGTAGGGGGTAATAGCCGAAGGCGTATTACACCGCATGCGTGTCAAATTTACGCAAACGGCAATTAGCCGAAGGCGTATTACACCGCATGGTTCTATAACGAAGCCGTGCGCATTGATCAGGATGTGTTCTGATTGCTGCGCCCGATCGAACGGATATTGTTGAAATGCATACGGTGTAATACGCTGCGCTATTACCCCCTACGAATAATTAACAATCGCAGTCTTAAGATTAAACACATTTGGAAAATAAAATGGATGCGTTATGTCCTTAGTGAAAAAATTAGTGCGACCGGAAATCCAGGAGCAGACCAGCTATCACGTGCCGGACGCCACCAACCTGGTGAAGCTCGACGCGATGGAGAATCCGTACGCGCTTCCCGAGACGCTCAAGACTGAGCTGGGCGCCCATTTGGCGCAGGTCGCGCTGAATCGCTATCCAGTACCGACCTATCGACCGTTAAAACAAAAAATCTGCCAGAAATTTGGCGTGCCGTCCGGGTTCGACGTGGTGCTGGGAAATGGCTCAGACGAACTAATTAGCATGCTATCGATCGTGTGCGCCAAACCAGGCGCCACTGTCGTTGCGCCAGTGCCAACCTTCGTGATGTATGCAATCTCCGCGCAATTGGCCGGGCTGCAGTTTGTCGGCGTGCCGCTGCGTGCCGACTTAAGCCTGGATTTGCCCGCTATGCTGGCCGCCATCGCGCAGCACAAACCAGCGCTGGTATATCTTGCCAATCCCAATAACCCAACCGGCACCTGGTTATCGGAAGACGACGTAACACAAGTGCTGCACGCCATGAAAGATATTGGTTTTGTGGTGTTGGACGAGGCATACCAGACATTCGCGCCTGGCACCAGTATGGCGCGTCTGCCCGAATTTTCTAATCTGATCGTCATGCGTACCGCCTCGAAAATCGGCCTTGCTGGATTGCGACTGGGATATATGTCCGCTTCTGGCGAAATTCTGGCCCAGGTGGAAAAGGTGAGGCCACCCTACAATATCAATGTGTTGACAGCCGCAGCGGCGGAATTCCTGCTTGACCATTTGCCCCTGTTTGACGCACAAGCGGCGCAGATACGAGCGCAGCGCAGTGAAATGATTGCGACATTAAGTGCGTTGAATGGAGTACATGTTTTTCCTTCGCAAGCTAATTTTCTACTGATTCGTGTGCCAAATTCAGAATTAATTTTTAATAAGCTGCTTGAAAATCGAATTTTAGTTAAGAATGTCGGTAAAATGCATGGTCTGCTTAACAACTGTCTGCGTGTCACAATCAGTACCCCACAAGACAATCAGTTATTTGTAGCAGCACTGAACGACGCTTTAAAATAAACTTATCCCGTCCTGACAACCAACTTAAAGCCACTATGTCCGCCCAACCAAGCAGTGCGCAAAGGCGCGCCGAAGTCACCCGAAATACCAACGAAACTCAAATTCGGGTCGCGATTAATCTTGACGGTACCGGGGTGCAGAAACTGCACACAGGTGTGCCGTTTTTAGATCACATGCTGGACCAGGTGGCGCGACACGGATTGTTTGATCTGGATGTGGAAGCCAAAGGTGATCTTCACATAGACGCACATCACACGGTAGAGGATGTCGGCATCACACTCGGCCAGGCGTTTGCGCAGGCACTTTCTGATAAATCGGGTATACGTCGTTATGGCCACGCTTACGTTCCGTTGGATGAAGCATTGTCGCGTGTTGTGCTGGATTGCTCCGGACGTCCCGGTCTTGAATTTCACGTGCCGTTCAAACGCGCCATGATAGGTGGATTTGATGTCGACCTGACGCATGAATTCTTTCAGGGATTTGTGAATCACGCCCTGGTCACATTACACATCGATAATCTGCGCGGCGACAATGCCCATCACCAATGTGAAACCGTATTTAAAGCGTTTGGACGTGCATTACGCATGGCCGTTGAGCGCGACCCACGTAGCGTGGGTATGATTCCATCGACTAAGGGCAGCCTGTAGTCATGAATAAAATTGTTGTGGTGGATTACGGAATGGGAAATCTGCGTTCGGTAGCTCAGGCATTACGTGCCGCTGCGCCGGAAGCGGACATTGCTATTTCGGGTGAAGTCGCCGCCATTCAACGCGCTGACCGCCTGGTGCTGCCGGGCCAGGGTGCGATGCCAGATTGCATGGGATGTCTGCATGGCTCGGGCCTGTATGACGCATTGCTGGAAGCGGCGCGGACTAAACCGCTATTTGGGGTTTGCGTTGGCGAACAAATGCTATTTGACTGGAGCGCCGAGGGTGACACTGCGGGGCTAGGCCTGATCGCTGGAAAAGTTGAACGGTTCGAATTGAGCGGGAAATTGCAGGAAGATGGCTCACGTTTTAAAGTACCGCAAATGGGTTGGAACCGGGTGGGACAGTCGAATGGCGTGGACAGCGGAGCTCATCCGATCTGGGCTGGTGTGCCAGATCATAGCTATTTCTATTTTGTACATAGTTACTATGCAAAACCCGTAGATGCGTCACACGTCGCTGGATGGACCAATTACGGACAACCGTTTGCCAGTGCAGTAGCCCGTGATAATATTTTTGCTACCCAGTTTCATCCTGAAAAAAGTGCGGAGTACGGTTTGCTGCTGTACAAAAATTTCGCCGCATGGAAACCTTAACAGAGTCATCAAAACAAGCTATAACTGAAGTACTTACCCAAAACACCATCCCCTGCCCATCCCCATCATTAACTATTTATACACGCCATGCTGCTCATCCCTGCTATCGACTTAAAAGACGGTCATTGTGTTCGTTTGAAACAAGGTGATATGGACCAATCCACAGTGTTCTCGGAAGATCCGGTTGAAATGGCGCTGCGATGGCTGGAGAGCGGCGCACGACGATTGCATCTGGTGGATTTGAATGGCGCATTTGCAGGTAAACCGAAAAATGAAGCGGCGATCAGATCGATTATCAAGACGGTTCAAAAATACGCCGAAGATAATGACGTCGATGAAATTCCGGTGCAACTGGGTGGTGGTATACGCGATCTGGATACGATAGATCGCTATCTGAATAACGGATTAAGTTACATCATCATCGGCACAGCTGCGGTAAAAAGCCCCGGATTTCTGCATGATGCCTGCAGCGCATTTCCAGGTCAGGTGATAGTCGGACTCGATGCGAAAGACGGCAAAGTTGCGACTGATGGTTGGAGTAAATTGTCCGGCCACGAAGTGATCGATCTGGCGCAAAAATTTGAAGGCTATGGCGTCGAAGCCATCGTGTATACCGACATCGGCCGCGATGGCATGATGGGCGGCGTCAATATCGACGCAACCGTTAAGCTGGCGCGCGCAGTGAGTATTCCCATCATCGCTTCTGGCGGCATCCATGTGCTCGCAGACATCGAAGCGCTGTGCGCGGTGCAAGACGAAGGGATAGAAGGAGTCATTTGCGGACGTGCGATTTACGAAGGCACACTGGATCTCAGAGTGGCGCAAGATCGTGCCGACGAATTAAGCGAGATCGAATGACGCTGGCCAAACGCATTATCCCCTGTCTGGATGTCACAGCAGGGCGCGTAGTAAAAGGCATCAACTTTACCGAACTGCGTGATGCGGGTGATCCAGTTGAAATTGCGCGGCGCTATGATGCGCAAGGCGCCGACGAAATTACTTTTCTGGATATCACAGCCAGCTCGGATCAACGCGATTTAATTTTGCCCGTGATCGAGGCGGTTGCCTCCCAGGTGTTTATTCCATTGACGGTAGGTGGCGGCGTGCGAGTGGTTGAGGACGTGCGTCGATTACTGAATGCCGGTGCTGATAAGGTCAGTATGAATACGTCGGCAGTGACCAATCCGCAACTCGTCGCAGACGCTTCACACAAATTTGGCTCGCAATGCATCGTGGTCGCAATCGACGCCAAGCAGGTCGAGCCCAATGTCTGGCAGGTATTTACGCACGGAGGCCGTAATGCAACTGGGCTGGATGCCGTTGAATGGGCGCGCAAGTTGGAGCAATTGGGAGCGGGGGAAATTCTGCTGACGAGTATGGATAAAGACGGCACCAAATCCGGATTTGATCTGGCCTTAACACGCGCAGTTTCTGATGCTGTGAGCATCCCGGTTATCGCCTCAGGCGGTGTCGGTAGCTTGCAGGATTTAGCCGACGGTATACAACTCGGCCACGCTGACGCGGTATTGGCGGCCAGCATTTTCCACTTTGGTCAACACACGGTTCAGGAAGCAAAGCAGTACCTGTCTGCGCGCGGTATTCCCATGAGGTTGGCATAGCGATGAAAAATGCGAGCAAATGGTTAAATAAAATCCAGTGGGACGAGCACGGTCTGGTGCCGGTCATTGCGCAGCAGGTCGATACCAATGACGTGCTGATGTTCGCCTGGATGAATCGCGATGCGTTGGAAAAAACGGTTGAATCGGGCGAGGCCGTCTATTGGAGCCGTTCGCGCAAAAAGCTCTGGCACAAGGGGGAAGAATCCGGCCATGTGCAAATCGTGCGCGAAATCCGCCTGGACTGCGATTCGGATGTTGTCCTGCTCAAAGTGGAGCAAGTGGAAGATATCGCTTGCCACACCGGGCGACATTCCTGCTTCTTTCAAAAATTGAATACGGAAGAGGCTGAATGGCAGGCTGTCGATGCGGTTCTGAAAGAACCCGACGACATGTATAAATAAAATGCGAAGTAAGACGCAAAGCACTACAAAAATTAAATTCATCTTGAACGAGAAATCATGAGCGACACCTTGCAGCGTCTGGCTGAACTGATTGAAACGCGCAAACTGGCGCAAGGCGGCGACCCAGAAAAATCCTATATTGCACGCCTGTTTGCCAAGGGCGACGATGCCATACTGAAAAAAATCGGTGAAGAAGCTACCGAGACGGTGATGGCAGCGAAAGATGCGCGGGTGGATGGCAATACCGCAGCGCTGGTCGGTGAGTGCGCGGACTTGTGGTTCCACACACTGGTGATGCTGGCACAGTTCAATCTGACACCCCAGATGGTTCTGGATGAACTGGCGCGTCGGGAGGGTATGTCGGGGATCGAAGAAAAAGCGGCGCGTAAAGATGTGCTGCGTGACAAGGCAGAGCAGTCTGCCAAGTCCTGACTCAATGCGGAAATTAATGGATCAACTGAAAGCAAACAATGGATAATTGCCTATTTTGTAAAATTGTCGCCGGTGAGATCCCGTCTGATAAGGTGTTCGAGAACGACGAATTGCTGGTATTTAAAGACATCTTTCCTGCAGCACCCGTGCATTTGTTAGTCATTCCCAAGCGCCACATCTCAACGTTGTCCGATTGTGTTGCCAGTGACACCGAATTACTGGGTAAAATGCTGGCCTTGGTGCCAGTATTGGCCAAGGAGCAAGGTTGCGACGTGAAGCGCGGCGATTCCGGCGACGCGGGTGGAGGTTTCAAGACCCT
>Ga0206857_1007_pt1 | contig 57500 bp, 43 predicted proteins | sample Alteio_BWOrgCont_49_FD_152865 | JGI IMG/M metagenome (GOLD analysis project Ga0206857, IMG submission 152865) | Enriched cells from forest soil in Barre Woods Harvard Forest LTER site, Petersham, Massachusetts, United States -... | ecosystem: Environmental > Terrestrial > Soil > Temperate forest >...
TTACCTGTAATGTGAAATTATTGAAAGTAGAGACGCAGGAGCAGGCTAAAGCTGAAAGAGAAAAGCGTATGAAAGAAAAAGAAGCAATATCGGAACAACGCAAGGCCGATGAAGCAAATGTAATTTCGAAATACTTTGCAGATAATAAATTGAACGTAAAGCCATCTGAAAATGGTGCATATATTCTTAAAGATGAGAAAGGCAAAGGCAAGGTAATAAAAGAAGGAGATTCAGTAGAGGTGAAGTTTACTGCTTATTTATTAGATGGTACTGTGGTTGAAGAGTCAGATCATGGCACTGACAGAACAACGTATTTCATATCGTATAAAAAAGAACCGCAACTGAAAGGAATTGACGACCTACTGGCTAATATGAAAGAAGGCGAAATGATAAAAGCATTATTCCCTTCTTCATTGGCATTTGGCGGTCAGCAACAAGGTCCGTTAATTGAACCGTATACACCACTTATATTTGATATATCTGTTGTCAAAGTAAAGCCAGGAATGTCATCTATCAATTAATTGAAATAAAATAATTTAATATACATACCATGAAAATTATTAAAGCAAAGCATTTTATAATTGCGGTTTCAGGCATTATGCTTGCAATGCCGTTAAGTAGTAATGCACAGGTTGATGGCTCTACTGTGCCGGCTCCCGCACCTGCTCCGGTTGCACCAGTTACTCCGGTTGCCCCTGCTATTACATTACAAACATTTTACGATCAATTAGCTCCTTATGGACAGTGGGTGAATTATGGCACCTACGGGTACGTTTTTATTCCAAGTGTAGCTCCTGGTTTTTCTCCTTATTCCACAGCAGGACATTGGGTTTATAATGATACTTATGGCTGGATGTGGGCTTCAGATTACGCATGGGGATGGGCTGCCTTTCACTATGGACGTTGGAATTATGATGCGAATTATGGCTGGTTCTGGATACCTGATTTAAATTGGGGACCTGCATGGGTGGCATGGAGAAATTGTGAGGGTTATTATGGCTGGGCTCCGATGCCTTGGGGTGTAGATATTAATGTAGGATTTGCAAGTGGCTATGGTATTGCAGCAGAACATTGGTGCTTTGTTCCACAGGAACATATGTGTGAGATAAATCTTGGCGGGTTTTATGTTGCCAGAACGCATAACGCAGCCTTCATAGAGCATTCTGTTATCATTAACAGGATGGATTACGACAGAGACCATCATTTCGGTTATTTTAAAGGGCCGGACAGGGTTGAAGTAGAAAAATATGTAAATCATCCTGTTACGGTAGTTGCATATGATACATACCGTCATGCACCCGACAGAAAAGTTGTAGTTGTGAACAATAATGATGTGCATCACGATGATGGAGGCCACCATGATGACCATAAAACAGTAGTAGTAGTTCAGAATAACGGAGGGCATGACGACCATAGCCACGATGCGCAAAGGCAGGATAATCATAGTCAGGATATGCAAAGACACGATGACCATAGCCAACAAAGTATGCAACGAACCAATCAGGCTCCCAATCATTATGTACAATCAAATGAATTACCAAGAAGAGGAAGGAGATAGAAATTTATTTGTATAAATAATTAAGGAATAAGGCTTCTCAATAGAGAGGCCTTATTCTTTTACCTGCTTATGATATAAAGGCAATTAAGTTTATTGCAATAGTATTTACTAACTTGTTTAATTATATAGTTCATTCTATGATAATAATCGCAAATAAGTTCCCTGCAATCTAAGGGAAAGTATAAAATACAAAAGCACAGGTTAACCTGTGCTTTTGTTAGTGAACTATTTTGAGGTATTTATTTTACGACAGTAATTCGTTCAAGTTTCTCTGTTCCATTATCACTCATTAGTTTTAATATATAAGTGCCTTGTTCGAGAGTTGAAAGGTTAACGGAAGTTACGTTACTATTCATACTTATCTTCTGGTCGATAAGTTTTCTTCCTGTCATATCGAAGATCATCAGCGATTGAGGTATAAAGCCATTGCCACCTATCCTGATGTTGAGCATACCAGAAGTTGGAACCGGGTATATTTTAATATCAGAAGTGTTTTGAACCTGTGCAATACTTGTTGGAGGAGTTATTGTTACACTACCATTTGTTGTACAATTATTGGCATCGGTTACCGTAACAGAATAAGTTCCAAAGCAAAGCCCTGAAGCTGTACTGGTTGTTTGAATAGGAACAGTATTCCAGCTATAGGTATAAGGCGCAGTGCCTCCACTAACTACAGCTGTTGCTGAATTAGAGCATCCGCCAATTACATTGCTATCTATAATTACCGTCAGAGGAGCGGGTTGGTTAATAGTAACCGTATCGGAAACAACGCAGCCTTTACTATCGGTAACAGTTACACTAACTTTTCCGGCACATAAATCTGTTGCAGATGCAGTTGTCATTCCACCGGGAGACCATAAATAAGTATATGGGGCTGAACCGCTACTAGCCAAAACATCTGCCATTCCATTACATGCTCCATTACACATTGCAGGTACTACTGAACCAATATTTGCAGCAAGTGTACTGCTATCAGCAATAATTACTACCGGGGAAATGCTACAGCCATTTGCATCTGTAACCGTACATGTATAAGTTCCCGCTATTACGTTATTTATTGAGTTTGTACTTGCACCTGTATTCCAGTTATATGTATAGCCTGATGTTCCGCCGTAACCAAATACTGTGGCATCACCATTGTTGTGGCCGCAACTTGCTGCAATACTCTTTGCGCTGTCAGCTATGGCAGAAGAAGGTTGTGCAATAGTAACAATAGTATCATGGGTACAGCCATGAGCATCTGTAACAGTAACTGTATATGTTCCAACGCAAAGATTATTCACGGTAGCAGTAGTGGCTCCATTACTCCATGAATATTGATATGGTGTAGTCCCACCGCTAGGTATAACATTGCCTTGCCCGTTGCACACACCATAACATGTTGCTGAGAATCCAGCGGCATTTATGTCTAATTCGGTCGGTTGGGTAATGGTTACGTTAGCAGTAGCGGTACAGAAATTAGCATCTCTTATGGTTACCGTATAAGTGCCTGGTGCTAGGTTTGTAACATTTGCGGTAGTGTTTCCACCTGGTGCCCATGTATACCTGTATGCAGGGGTTCCGCCATCCGCTGTTACTGTAGCACTGCCATTGCTACTGCCAAAACAGGTGATGTTAGTTGATACAATGGTATCAGTAATAGCAGTAGGTTGGTTTATAGTTACGGAATCCGTGGTTATACAACCATTTTTATCGGTAACAGTAACCGTGTACATTCCTGCTGCAAGGCCGGTTGCATTTGTACCCGAACCGCCTGAAGGAGCCCAGCTATATGTATAGGCCGGGACACCACCAGTTGCTTTAACAGTAGCGCTTCCATTTGTTCCTGCATTACATGTGACATTAGTGTAAGTGATAACTGCGGTAAGCAACGGAGGTCTTGTAATAGTAACTGTATCGGAAATCTTACAGCCTTTTGTGTCTGTAATAGTAAAGGTGTATGTTTGAGCAGATAATCCGGTTGCAATGGTGTCAGTCCCACCGTATGGTGTCCAACCATAAGTATAGCCAGGCGTTCCTCCTGAAGGCCGGAAAGTAACTGTACCATTATGGTCGCCAAAGCAAGGAGTTACATTAGTAGATGAAACCAGTTTCACAGCAAGGGTACTGCTATCAGGTACATTAGCAATTACATTAGATGTACATCCATTTGCATCAGTTATGGTGCATGTATAAATACCTTGCCCCAGCCCGAAAGCTGAGTCCGCCGTTCCGCCTGCAGGTGTCCAGTTATAGGTGTAACCCGGCGTTCCGCCAGTTGCTGTTACCATTGCAGAGCCATTGCTTTTGCCGCATGAAGCCGGATATACTTTACTTGTTGCACTAATTGCTGTTGCAGGCTGTGTGATTTTTACCGAGGCTGTTGTTGTGCAATTATTTCCATCCTTTACTGTTACCGTATAGGTTCCTGCGCCAAGACCACTTGCAGTGTCTTTTGTTCCACCTGATGCAGCCCAGGTATAATTATACAAAGGTGTTCCGCCTGTAGCGGTTACTATTGCCTGACCCGTCTTAGAACCAAAACACGCTACTAAAGTAGAGTCTGTAATCTTTGCAGACAGTGCACTTGCCGGTTGAGTAATGGTAACAGAATCTATTTTAGAACAGCCATTTGCATCTTTTATAGTAACTGTATAGGTTCCTGCACCACCTGTTACCCTGTTACGGGTACTTCCACCCGGAGCCCAGCTATATGTGTAGCCTGGGGTTCCTCCAGAAACACCTATAGTTACTCTGCCATTTGTATTTCCGTAGCAGGCTACGTTAGTTTGGATAGTAACACTATCCCTTATTGCTTTAGGTTGAGCAATGGTTGTTACTGTTGTATAACTACATCCATTACCATCAGTTGCTGTAACTGAATAAATGCCTGCAGCAAGCCCCGTAACCGATGATGTTGTCAGGCCACCTGTCCATAGATATGTATAGGTACCTGAACCACCCGCAGTTGTAACAGTAGCAGCTCCGTTATTTCCACCATTACAACTTACTGTTGTAGATGTTAATACAGTATCGGTTACTTTATTTGGCTGAGTTATTGTAACCGTAGTGTTTGTTATACAACCTGCAGCATCAGTCACATTAACAGTATATGTTCCTGCGCTAAGATTACTTACCGAAGAAGTTGTTGCACCGTTTGACCAGCTATAGGTATATGCAAGAGTACCGCCGGTAGCTGTAGCAGTGGCAGTGCCGTTACTTCCACCATAACAAGGAGTTATATTTGTTGTTGAGGTAATACTTACTGCAAGTGTTGAATTATTAGCTACTGATGCAGAAGCTGTAACATTACATCCGTTTGAATCAGTTACAGAAACAGTATAGTTCCCTGCAGCCAGACCCTTTGCAGTATCATTTGAACCACCGGAAGGTGTCCATGCAAAACCATAAGGAGTATTACCACCGGCTACCGTTGCATAGGCAGCCCCATTGCTTTGGCCGCAAGTTGCAGACACAGTTGAAGTAGCAGATATAGTAAGTGCATTCGCCGGTTGGGTTACTATGCCGGATTTTGTTGCAGTACAACCATTTTTATCTTTAATAGTAACTGTATAGGTACCTGCAGCGAGATTACTTGCGGTGTCTTTTGTTCCACCGCTTGGAGCCCATGTGTAGGTATAACCGGGAGTGCCGCCACTTGCCACCGTTATGGTTTTACCGGTTTTACCACCCTTACATGCCACATTTATTACATCAATCGTATCTTTAATGGCAGTTGGTTGGGTTATCGTAGTTATTGCAGAATCTTTGCATCCGTTATTATCGGTTACATAAACAGTATAGGTGCCCGCACCTAGTGTATTTGCTGTCCTTCCGGTTCCACCTGAGGGCTTCCAGGAATAATTATAGAAACCTGTAAAAATCGGAGTTCCGCCTTTTGCCCCCACTGTTGCACTTCCCGTTTTATTACCATAACAAAGGTCATTGGTTTGTGCTGAAATACTATCTTGTATGGCAGTAGGCTGAGTTATAGTAACTGTTGTTGTGCCCATACAACCATTAAAATCGGTAGCTGTAACAGTATAACTCCCCGCTGCAAGATTAGTAGCTGCTGAGTCTTTGGTAGTACCACCAGTCCAGCTATAAGTATAAGGTGCAGTACCTCCTGAAGGAACTGCTGTTGCAGCACCGTTATTTCCACCATAGCAACTTACATTAGTTGTTTTGGTTGTGAAAGTAAACGTTGGGCATGCTGACAGGATATTATTGCCTTTCCCTGTTTTTTCTATTGCCACATTACCGGCATACGTTAATGCCGAAGTGAATAGCAATGCACCCGCAAGGGTAGTAAAGCTTTTTTTGATAAAACTTTTCATAGGTTTATTTATTATTAAGTTACAGGGGTTTTAACAGTGCGCAATACTATTCAATAATTTCTGTATTCCAAAGATTTACACGTTAAATTGCAACTTAATAAAACCCATTAACATAAATTCTAATCTCTTTTTAATCTCTAAGTTGTTTCTGATCCTATTGTTTATGTGTTGATATTCAAATATTTGTGGTTAAATGGGTTGAATTGCCTCAAATAAAAAAGCCCCAATTTATGGGGCTTTTTTATTGCCGTATATTCTGAAGGCATAAAATCAGAGGCTACTTATTGTCTTTCTTAGCGCGGTAAGCTAAAGCAAGCTTTAATGATTCAATAGCCTGTTTGCTATCTTTTATAGCAGCTTCTTTGTGACCACCGAAATCGTGTGGAGCTTTCTCCATATAGTCAATTGCATCTTTTATTGCTGCAATGGCTTTGGAAATCCTAGGGTGCTCACTTTTTTCCGTTTGTTCGGTTTGCTGGTAAGAAACAAATGCTGTTGTAGTTAACACACCTAAGGTGAATGCTACACCTACCATCATTGCTGTGAAGAATTTTTTCATGGGATATAAGTTTAATTGGTTTGGGCAAAACTATAAAAAAAACAATATTGTAATATGGGTTGTTTAAAAAGTCGGATAAAATGTATGAAAAATAAGATAAGCTTTATAACTACTTTTGGGCTATGGAACAGCGATATAATATTGTAGTTATAGGTGGAGGAGCTGCAGGATTTTTTGCGGCTATTACATGCAAAACTCATTGTCCCTCAGCCTCAGTTATTATTCTTGAAAAGTCAGATAAACTGCTTGCAAAAGTTAAAATTTCGGGTGGTGGAAGATGTAATGTTACACATGCATGTTTTTCACCTGCCCAACTTTCAAAAAATTATCCACGGGGAGAGAAACAATTAAAAAAAGCATTTGCAGTGTTTAATGCAACCGATACAGTAAAATGGTTTGAGGGTAGAGGAGTTGAACTTAAAACAGAGGCAGACGGCAGAATGTTCCCCGTGACAGATAACTCTCAAACTATTATTAATTGCCTTATGCGGGAAATTAACAAACATGATATTGCTGTGGAATTGCATCAGCCTGTGGTTGCTATTATTAAAGAAGCTACCCGCTTTAAGCTTAAACTTAGGGAGCATACTGTATATGCCGACAAAGTAATTATTGCCAGTGGAGGTTCACCAAAGCCTGAAGGATTTAAATGGCTGGAAGAACTGGGGCATAAAATTGAACAGCCGGTACCATCATTATTTACATTTAACATGCCTGATGAAGCCATTAAATCGCTGATGGGAGTTTCGGTTAATAATGTCGGTGTACGAGTTTTAGGAACTAAGCTAAGCAATGAAGGCCCATTGTTGATTACGCATTGGGGAATGAGTGGCCCTGCAATACTGAAAATTTCAGCGTGGGGTGCCAGAATTTTAAATGACCTTAATTATAATTTCAGAATCCAGGTGAATTGGTTGGGTTCGCTTAATGAAGATAATGCAAGGACAATGCTTTTAGCTGAGACAAGTGTGCACCCTAAGAGGAAAATTGTCAATCTTGAGACATTTCAACTGCCAAACAGGTTGTATTTGTTTTTGTTATCAAAGCTCGGCATAAACCCCGATACATCATTGGAAGAACTGGGTAAGAAAAATCAGAATAGATTATTAAATACTTTGTTAAATGATGAATATAAGGTAGAGGGGAAGACTACATTTAAAGAAGAATTTGTTACCTGTGGTGGAGTTAGTTTAGATTGCGTAAATATGGATACTATGGAAAGCAAGGCTTGCCCTGGCATTTATTTTGCAGGAGAGGTATTAGATATAGATGGGGTAACAGGTGGCTTCAATTTTCAGGCAGCATGGACTACTGGTTTTATTGCCGGTAAATCTGCAGCAGAATTACATCAATTCGCTTAATTCAAGCCAGCGTAATTGTTTTTCGTCGAGCGATGTTGTTACTTCACCAAATTTAGCCGATAAGCGCATAAGTTCCTCATGATTTATAGAGGGATTGCTCAATTCTTCCATAAGCTTCGCTTTTTGCTTTTCAAGTTCTGCAATCTCTTTTTCCAGGTTCTCAAATTCAAATTTTTCCTTGTAGCTTGGTTTTTGTTTAACAGGCTGACTGGTTTTAGTATCAACAACAATTTTTTCTTCAACAGCTTTTTGTACTGCTTCTATTTTCTTAGTTTCTTTTTCTTCGTTCCTGTAGTCGGTGTATTTACCGTAATATATTTTTACATCTCCTGTACCTGTTAAAATAAATAGCTCATCAGCTAGTTTATCCATGAAATAACGGTCGTGCGAAACAATTAGTAAGCATCCCTGGAAATCGAGTAAGAATTGTTCAAGGGTACTTAAAGTAATAAGGTCAAGGTCATTTGTCGGCTCATCGAGAATAAGGAAATTAGGATTCTTCATTAATACCGTGAGCAAATACAACCTTTTCTTTTCACCGCCACTAAGCTTGGAAACAAATGTATACTGCATTTCGGGTGGAAACTGGAATAGCTGCAGAAGTTGAGATGCGGAAAGTTTAGAACCATCGCCCATAGGAATAAAATCTCCTACCTCTTTAATTACTTCAATAACTCTTTTATCTTCTTTAAGCTCAATTCCTTTTTGAGAGTAGTAGCCGAAAATAATTGTTTCACCTACATTTACTTTCCCCGAATCTACTTGCTCGTTACTTGTAATAATATTGAGAAATGTTGTTTTTCCGGCACCGTTTTTTCCTGCAATGCCAATCCGTTCTCCTTTCTTAAATGTATAGTCAAAGCCCTTCAATATTACTTTTTCGCCATGTTTCTTTGAAACCTTTTTCAGCTCAAGAATCTTTCCGCCAATGCGGCTCATTTTAACGCTAAGTTGCAAATCACTTTGTTTCTTCCTGTTCGACAATGAAGTGTCAAGTTTATTGAATGCATCAACTCTCGATTTTGATTTTGTACCTCGCGCTCTTGGCATTTTTCGTACCCATTCTAATTCCCGCCTGTACAGGTTGTTGGCTTTTTCAAATTCTTTAGCTTCACTAAATTCTCTTTCGGCTTTTTTTTCAATAAAGTATTCATAGTTTCCTTTATAATGGTATAGTTTACCATTGTCTAATTCCAGAATATCAGTGCAGACATTATCAAGGAAATACCTGTCGTGTGTAACAACCAGTAAAGAAACGTCATTCCGCACAAAATAATTTTCCAGCCATTCTATCATATCAAGGTCGAGGTGGTTGGTAGGTTCATCCATAATCAACAGCTGGGGTTCTTCTATAAGAACCCTGGCTACTGCCAGCCGTTTTCTTTCACCGCCGGAAAGTGAGGTTACCTTTTGTTCAAGGTGATGAATATTAAGTGAAGTAAGTATTTGTTTTACCTTATTTTCATAGTTCCATGCGTCATTTGTTTCCACTTCTTGCATGGCAACTTCCAGTAATTTCTGGTTCTCCGGAGAAGGGTTCTCTTCGTTCTTTTCAATAGCAATTTCATACTTGCTGATTGCTTTTTGCATGGCGTTTTCTGAATGAAAAAGTGCTTTGTACACAGTATCATCTGTTCTGAATACGGGTTCCTGTTCCAGGAAAGATACCTTCAGGTCATTGCGGAAGGCCATTATACCTGAATCTGCAATGTCGAGTTTGTTTAATATTTTAAGCAAGGTAGATTTACCAGCTCCATTCCTTGCCACCAGGGCAACTCTCTGGCCGTGTTCAATGCCAAAACTGATATTTGAAAATAATTGCTTATCGCCGTAAGCTTTGGAAAGGTTTTCAACCGAAAGTAAATTCATAGGGCGCAAATGTAGCCAGAATAGCTTAATTGAGGAAGAAAAGGAAATGTATTGCTGTTACCTTATAATTGTAACCCTGCCAACGTACCGGTGGTTATTTTTAAACACGTCAGTTATTTCAATCAGGTACACATAGGTATCTTCCTGGCATTGCACTCCTGAACTATTTTGAACCGTACCATCCCATGGTTTTGTAATATCAGTACAATGATATAGCTGCATTCCCCACCGGTCAAATATCCACATTTCATAATTTATTATTCCAACTCCCTTACCTATAAAGTAGTCATTCATTCCGTCGCCATTAGGTGTAAAGGCGTTGGGAACGTAGAATGTCCACATAGGGTCAATAGTTACCTGTTTTATAATGGAATCAATACAACCATACTTATTTACAACATATAGTTCTACATTATAGGTTCCTGTATCCTGGTAATTTCCGGTATGAGAATAAGTGTGCTGTGAATTCTGGGTAGAATCTATAGAGTCTGTCCGGTCTCCGAAAGTAGCCCATAACCATTTTACAGGATTACCGGCAGACTGATCTGTAAAGTAAACTGTAGGGTTTGCATCGGTAGTAGGGTTAGGTGAATCACTAAAGTTAGCTACAGGTATTGGCCATGTTGTTATATAGTTAACCCGGGTAAAGGTTTCGGAACAACCATTGTTCGTAGTAACTGTTAAGGTTACAGTAAATACGCCAACCTTACTATAACAATGCTTAGGATTCTGCGAAGTAGACGAGGAATCTGATGAGCCGTCACCAAAATTCCATAACCATCCTGTTACTGAAGAAGGGGCAGTAACTGTACTTGAATCAGTAAACTGAACACACAAAGTCACGCATCCCTGTTTTTTGTCAGCAACAAAATCAGGCACAGGGTTAGGGTTTACTATTACAGGCTTCGTAATTGAATCTATACAGCCATGATTTGATGCAACAACAAGAGTAACGTTGTAATTACCGGCCGCAGCATATGTATATGAAGGATTCTGAGCGATTGAAGTGCCTCCGGCCGGGTCGCCAAAACTCCATCCCCATGCCGAAATCGTACCTCCTCCGGGAACAGTAGACTGGTCAGTAAAGTTCGTTGCATTACCCTGGCAAGGAGAATTTTCGATAAATGCCGGTGCAGGCAAAGGATAAACTATTACAGGAATTGTAATCAAAGAATCGCAATTGTTGTTTGATGCTACTATTAACGTAACATTATACGTACCTGCTTTTAAGTAAGTATTAGTAGGATTTTGAGAAGTAGAGGTATTTCCGTCGCCAAAATTCCACGTCCATCCTGTAATTGTTCCGCCACAGGCAATGGTAGATGCATCGGTAAAGTTTGTTACAAGACCCTGGCAAACACTGGTAGCGGTAAAGTTTGGAACAGGTGCAGGGTTAACAGTAATAGTTATAGTAGTATCGTGTGAACAACCTGCAGCCGAAGTAACGGTAAGCATTACATTATATGTACCGCAGGTAGCGTAAGAATGGAAAGGGTTAGGTAACGCCGATGTATTGTTCACACCTGAAGATGGCTCACCAAAATTCCAGCTATGTGTGCCAATAGTACCGGTTACAACAGTAGATGTGCTTATGAATGGAGTAGCGTGGCCAAGACACTCCTGGGTATACTTGAAGTCAGCCACAGGTATAGGATTAACAACTGCCACTGAGTTTACTGTAGAAGTACATCCCGAAGCTGAAGTTAATACTACCGAAACGTTATATGAACCATATCCTGTGTAGGTATCTGTCGGGTTTTGAGACGTAGAAGTATTTCCGTCACCAAAGGTCCAGGCAAAAGTTCCACCCACCATGGTAGTGGTGCAGGTAAAGTTACTTGCAACACCCAGGCATACAGGAGGTACGGTTATTGTACCCGTTGGATTCGGATTAACAGTTACAGGGTTCGTAATGCTATCCTTACATCCATTTACTGAAGTTACTACTTCAGTAACATTAAAGACATTTGCAGTTGCGTAAGTATGTGTAGGGTTTTGAAGCGTGGATGTACCGCCGTCACCAAACTCCCAAAAATAAGTTACTCCTCCGGTAGAACCGTCAGTGAATGTTGTAGCTGTTCCCTGGCAAACAGTAGTAGCTGTAAACGCAGCAGTTGGAAGAGGGTTAACAGTTACTGCCACTGTTGTGCTGTCAACACAACCTGAACCTGTGTTTACAATTAAAGTAACGTTGTAATTTCCTGCAGTTGCATAAACGTGTGTAGGGTTTTGTATCGCAGATGTTCCACCATCTCCAAATTTCCAGTTCCATCCTGTAATAGTACCACTGCTAACAGTAGAATTATCAGTAAATACCATAGGTTGACCCTGACAAACAGCAGGAGCCGTAAAGGCTGCAACCGGCACGGCACTTACATTAACTGTCAGCGTAATATTACTTTGGCATCCCAGGTTTGAAGTTACAGTTAAAACTACAGAGTAAGGACCCGGGGCAGAAAATACATGTGTCGGATTTTGCAGTGTTGAAGTGTTATTTGCACCAGAGCCAGGGTCTCCAAAATTCCAACTCCATGAAACTATGCTGCCCCCACCTGCAATGGTCGAAGCATCAGTGAATGTGGTGGTTTGCCCAAAACATGCTGATGTGAAAGTAAAGTTGGCAACAGGTAATGGATTAACTGTCACGGTTTGTTTTGAAGTATCGGTACATGGCAGTTTACCTACCACTAAAGTTACATTGAAAGTTCCTGCCGTACTGTATGTGTGGGATGGGTTTTGCAAGGTGGAAACATTGTTTAACCCTGATGAAGGCTCACCGAAATTCCAATTCCATGAAGTAGCGCCTACAGATGTATCAGTAAACACAGTTGGATTATTGAGGCAGACAGGTGGTGCCTTAAATCCGGGCGTAGCTTTCCCATTGACGACGACGACAAGGTTAGTATCTCCACCACAACCACCATTTACAGCATCCAGATTTACTGTATAGGTTCCTGCCGTTGCATACGTGTGTATTGGGTCCGTAACTGTATCTGTGGGGCTACCATCGCCAAAATTCCATGTATAAGTGGTACCGGCAGCCGGGGTTGTTAAATTTTTGAATTGAGTTGAGCTTCCCACACAAACCGTATCTGCTTTAAAGAAAGGAACCGGAGGGCCTGCGACACTGCTTGTAATGACAGTATCAAGTGTGTCAGCACAACTGGAACCAATAACGCTTTGCATAATTACTACGTATTTACCGGCACACCCTACTGTTATGGTTTGTGAAGTAGTTGAGCCAACTATGCAAGGTCCTGTCCATATATAAGCTGCCGCACCCGGAGGGGCGGTAAGTGTAATTGGTTTACCACAAATGGCCGGTGAGGAACTTATAATAGCCAGAGGCGAACAAGTACAATCAAAATAAGCGTATCCAAAATGCCCGCCTGGTTCACAATCTGATACTTCAAGCAAAATACTTACACACTGTCCTATATAATGCTGCAAAGGCACAAATGCACTAACCCATGGACTGTAGTATGTTTTAGAGCCTTTATAAGTTGTACTGTCAAATCCTTTTATGCCATTTCCTGAAATAACAGAATAATTACCACAATGCGGTATAGTATCTCCGTTTTGGTCAAACATGGTGAGATTAAACAATGGTTGCTGGGCTTTTGAGTGCCCCGGGTTTTGAAGTATTACTGAGTAATAATATGTAAAATTACAAGTAGCCTTGGAAACGGTGAACGTATTTTCAAGGAACGCAACCTGTGACCCTGGAACTGTAGAATCGCCGATACGACATGAATATTTACCACCCGAAGGGCAAACCACGGGATTTCCTGAAATCGGATCTACTCCCGCACCACTCATAATAGTAAGTTGGTTTGTTGCACTTGGCTTATTTCCATTAGTGTTAGGATCATTATCGGCCACCGTTACTGCTCCATAAGGCCCGGTACACGTAAGTGCCGATGTTGTAAAACTTGATGTGCCAGAAGTATTCTTCGCATAGCAGCCTGTCCAGCCCGATAAGGTTCCGTTTTCAAAATCAAGATTGTCGCAAGGAGTTGTATTGCATGTCGGAAGGGTAGGGGCATGGGAACGATGTATATATTCATATACGCTGGAAGGATAATCTTTCTTTATTTGTTGAAGGGAATTGAAAAGCACTATATATTTAGAAACCAGCTCACTTGCATAACTGGCCACATCGGCATCGGTCACAATTAAATGCTTGGCTACCGATAATGAATATTTATCCATATCTGAAGCCAAAGTATCGAGGTAGTAAGTGCGGAAAGTCTTTATGTCTTCAGTAGTGGCATTAGTTTGCACTTTAACAGATTGCAGTATATGCTGAGATAATAACTTATCTTGATACATCTCTGAATTATCTTCAGCTCCTTGTTTTGAAATGCTGTTTTGCTGTGCTGTGGATAGCAGGGATATAAAAAGACAGATTAAAATTGAGCAACAAAAAGTAATTTTCTTCATACGTAACCACGTATTGCAAAATTTATTAAAAACACTTTAAATTTTAAACGTTAAATACAACAACAAATATACGAATTGAATAAGCAGAAAACAAGTATAGTTGAAATATTTAACGGTGCGGTAAAACTCAGAAAATTAATACTTCCTATTCTTAAAGATGCGTTAAAATTTGAAATGGTTGGGTTACCATCCAGAGATTAGCTGTATGGTTTGTTTCCCAGTAATTTATAATACGCCTCAATAGTAAAAAAAAGTACCTTACAGGTTCTTATGGGCTCCGTCGCAAAAAGGCTTTTTCAATGATTGCTTGCAACCGCAAAGCTTAACGGTTTTGGGCTCAGTTAATTCAAACTCAATAGGAGTAAATGAGGTGGTTCTGTGTGAACCATCGCAAAAAGGTTGGTTTTTACTTAAACCGCATGCACACCACCAGTATTTTCCCGGCTGAAGTTCTACCGGATAATTAGCTTTTTGTGCAATATGAGGAGTTTCCATAGGATGTTTTTTGTTAAAGTTGTGCAATATAGCTATTATAAGTTAGCCAGCTATTGTCATACGAAAACCAACTCCATGTATATTCTCTATGTTGGCAGAAGGGTCTTCACTAAGGTACTTTCTCAACCTTGAAATAAATACATCAAGGCTTCGGCCAATAAAGTAATCGTCGTTACCCCATAGCGACTTGAGTATCTCTTCCCGTTTAAGTATTTTGCCTTGGTTCATGCAAAAATATCTTAACAATTCAGCTTCCTTCAAGGTAAGCTTTGTTTTGTTTCCATTTAATTCAATACTCAGGTTGTCGAAATTAAAGTTGAATTTACCTATTCTGAAAGAGGTTGGAAGTATTGTTTCATTAGTTTCTGTTACTTTGCTTCTTTTCAGGAATACTTCTATCCGAAGCAACAATTCTTCGATACTGAATGGTTTAATTATATAATCGTCAGCCCCTGTTTTGAACCCTGTGATACGATCCTCCTTCATCGATTTTGCAGTAACGAATATGATGGGTATGTTTTTGTTCTTTTCACGGATGTGTCTGGCAATTTCAAAGCCATCAACTTCGGGTAGCATAACATCGAGTATGCATAAATCAAAGTTTTCTTTATCGAAGGTTTCAATTGCACTTTTCCCGTCTTTACAATAGTTAACCTTATACCCTTTCAGGTTAAGGTTATCGCTAGTAACAAACCCAAGATTAACGTCATCTTCTACATAAAGTATTTTTGCTTTCACTCCATCCATTATATATGTATTGGCATTTCAATTGTAAAAGTACTCCCTTTGCTTACTTCGCTTTCCATCCATATTTTCCACTTGTGCTTATTCACAATGTTTTTTACATAGCTCAACCCCAACCCAAAGCCTTTAACGTTATGTATATTTCCCGAGGGTATTCTAAAGAATTTGTCGAAAATTCTTTTGCTATATTCTTTGCTTATCCCGACCCCGTTATCTTCAACAGATAAAAGTACTTTGTTCCCTTGATTACAGGTTTTGATTATAATTAAAGGATCTTCCTTCGAGTATTTAGTGGCATTGTCAAGCAGGTTGAAAATTACATTGGTTAAATGTTGTTTATCGGCCAATATAGAATACTGCTGCGCTTCAAGTTTAAGCTCCATCGTTCCTTTAATATTTCTGATGTTAACCGCGAAACTTTCTGCAACTTGCTGGATTACCGAATGCAGGTCAACAACTTCTTTATTCAGTTTAAATTCCTGGCGTTCTGTTTTTGCGCTCTGCAATACCCTTTCCACTTGCCGGTTTAAACGTGCAGCTTCTTCTTTTATAATATCAACATAGGTGGCGAGGCGTTCGGGTGTCTTAACTATCTCAGGATCTGACAATGTTTCAGATGAAATAACTATGGTAGAAAGAGGAGTTTTGAATTCATGAGTCATGTTGTTTATAAAATCGCGCTGCACTTCTGATAAGCGACGTTGCTGAAGGATAATGAACATGGCAAAGCCGAAGAATAATACAACAGCAATAAGGATAATTGAGGTTAGCACCCAGTTATCCATTTTACTTACTATATAGCTGGATCGTTCAGGGAAATAAACCCCGAAGTAGTAAACAAACTTACCTAGCTTGGGCAAGTCTTTTATGGGTTTGTTTTCTATAGTTCTGTTAGCGTTCACAAAATTGCCATATACCATTTTATCGCTGCTGCAATCATATATGGCATATTGAAAGTCGGTGCTAATGCTTAGTTTGTCAAATTCATTTATAAGATAAAACTGAAGTGCTTTGGGATCGATGTTATTGTTGACGTTTACGACATAATAATCTGTGGATACCTGTGTTACAAGGTCTTGTTCAGGAAGTGTAAACTGCCCATAGGTAGCAAGCCTCTCTGCCGTATTCCTTAATGCTATCTGAATAGACTGGTCAAACTCTTTTTCCTTAAGGTCAAATGCCTTCCGCACCCAGTATATCTGTATAAGTATTACCCCTATAACGGAAATAGTTCCGAGCAGTACAACAAGCCTAATAGCATTCTTTCTCATTATTGCGAATTTAGAACGATTCTTTACGTGTTGTTATAACATTAACAGTTCATTAACAAACATAATGTTTATTAATACTTGCTAACTCAGAATGAGTTCTATTTTACTGACAAATAAGTCTCTACTTCAGCATTTGCTATGTCTTGAGCTTTGGGGCCATAGACATCAAAATCGGCCGTGTATTTTCTTTCAGGTTGTTCTTTCCAAATGCCCATCCAGGTGTTTACAACACATTCAGGTATTTTACCTTTAGATATATATACCCTAAATGTGGTTGGTGCCACAGCAATCCCTATCATTCCTGCAGGAATACTATCCAATGATTTTACTTTGCATCCCAATATGGTAGTGTATTTCCCATTAAAGTCGCTTTCGTAATCAGTATATACACAGTAGGTGTCTACTGATTCTTTATTATGTATTTGGGCTTTAATATTCTGGCCCATGAACTTTCCCCATAAATCGCCAATATCTTTTTGCGATTGCCCATCTTTATTGGTAGTTCTTACAGAAATACCTACTATAAAAAATCGGGGCAGTTCCAGGGTTTCGTATTTCATATGGCTGTTGTCTTTACAAGAGATTAATAGTAATATGGAGACTAAATAAAGGCCAAATTTGCGCATGCTGTACTTAATTGTAAATGCTAAAGTAATAGATTTGTTAAAACGTCCTAATAACTAGATACATCAGGAATTGTAAGATATTACAATGTGTATCATATTTTGATTAAATTCGCTTAAACTAATTAATCTACCTATGGGAATTTTCAGTGGAATATCACATGAATTAATTGATATTATTGAGTGGACAGACGATTCGAGCAATGTAATGCTTTGGCGTTTTCCACGCTGGCAGAATGAAATAAAGAACGGCGCAAAGCTTGTTGTACGCCAGGCGCAAGTGGCGGTATTCGTGAACGAAGGTAAAATTGCCGATGTTTTTGAACCGGGTACTTATACTCTTGAAACAAAGAACTTGCCGGTACTTACTACCCTTAAAGGCTGGAAGTATGGCTTCAATAGCCCTTTTAAAGCAGAGGTATATTTTGTGAATACAAAGCAATATACCGACCAGAAATGGGGCACGAAGAACCCAATAATGCTGAATGATGAAAAATTCGGTATGGTTGATTTACGTGCTTTCGGTACCTATGCTTTCAGGGTATCTGATGCGAAGAAGTTCATTGAAGAAATTGTAGGAACCAATAGCGCATTTACTACAGAAGATATAGATGGCCAGTTACGTAGCCTTATGGTAACAAACCTTACCAATGCGGTGGCAAAGAGCAATATGGGTGTTGAGAAATTCTCGGCTAATCTTGATGAGTTTTCAGTATTCGCGAAGGAAAAGCTGGACCCTACTTTTGCAGAATACGGATTAACGCTTACAAAGCTGATAGTAGAGAACGTATCTCTTCCTCCGGAATTACAGAAGGAAATTTACCAATACAGCAGGCTTGGCAAAGTAGATATGTCGAAACTGGCTCAAATGAATGTGGCTAACTCTATTCAAACTGCTGCCGCTAATCCGGGTGGATTGGCTGGTGCAGGTATGGGTATTGGCGTAGGGTTTGGAATGGGGAATATGATGGCCAATACGATGGGCCAGAGTATGAACCAAATGCAACAACAGCAACAGGCAGCTCCGCCACCACCTCCAATTCCACAAGCTATACAGTATTTTATAGCAGTTGATGGAAAACAAACAGGCCCGTTTAATGAACAACAACTCAGCCAAATGGCTCAGTCAGGTGCACTAACCCGCGAAAGCCTGATATGGAAAAACGGTATGGCAGCATGGACCGCAGCAGGACAAGTTCCTGAAGTGGCTAATGTATTTGGTGCAGTTCCCCCTCCGCTTCCGGCATAAGTGATAAACAGCATACAATAAAAAAGCCCCGCAGTACTGTGGGGCTTTTTCTTTTAAAGTATATGTCTCTCTATCTCTATCTTAATACTCAATACCTAATACTTGATACTAATTATCACATCGTTTCATCTGCACTTGGGCCATACATACCCGGAACAGGTACACCCAATAACCTAAGGTAAACGCTTAATTGTCCTCTGTGGTGTATAGAATGGCTCAAAGCAAAACTGCGTACCACAGCTACACTCGGCATAGTGAAATATACCTTTTCACCGTTGCGCAATGACCATGGTTTCATAAGCATTTCATCGGTTGCACCTTCAAGGTCTTTCACTGCATCAGCAACATTCTTGTCAAAAACATCCAGTACTTCTTTTAATGAAGTTGGTGCTGATGCAGGAGCAGGAGGGTTCTTTCCAAAATCATATTCACTCATATTAACAGCCCTGCCTATCCATACAGGGTTACTGGCCAGGTGACGGCCAAGTTTCAAAAGTTCCATTGATTTCTCATGGGGTTTCCATGTGTATTTGTCAGCCGGAATACGCTCAAGCATTTTGCGGGTATTAGCAGTTTCACTTTTGAATTCCATAATAAGTCCTTGATTGATAGCCATAGGTTTAATTTTTTTATTGGGTTATAACAAATATAGACGTTAGCTCCGGATGTTTTACTCTTTTCTTGTGGGGGGGGGTAACAGGGTGTTCCCACTTTTAGTCCTTCAAAATCATATATATAATTGATAATCAATATATTATGGTTTTTAATCGGAATTATGGAGTTATCGGGATTTAGCATTTGGCTTTCATGGAATTGGCAATTAAAATGTCAAACATTAAATCAATTTTACGGTTATTGTATTTAAAAACAAACTCTGCAATATATTCAGGCAATCGTTTTTCAGAAACGTGGTGATACTGCCCCATAATACCTCGTTTCATAATAGCCCAAAAGGATTCTATTGAGTTAGTATTTACGCCTTTATAAGAATACATTTTTTTGTGGTTGATAGAAATATGGTCTATAATCTTATCCATTTTTGTATAGTATTTTGCTTGGTCGCTCACCAATGTAGCCTTATCCTCTTCTACATATTCCTTTACCATTTCTTTTATATTGGCATAAGTAACATTTTTCATTATTTCCGCCACTACATCGCCATTCCTTTCTACTATTCCAACCACAGGTATTTTATTTTGCGTACCTCTTTTATTATATTCCCCTTGCTTTGCGGGATTGCCTTTTTGCCTTTTAAAATCGACACCCTTTTGCTTTAATTCCTTTATTTTTTCATCCATTTCCGGCATATCATACTTAAACTCTATTTTAGAATGAGGTTTATTTCCCCTACGTGGTTTACCGCCAATATAGGTTTCATCTATTTCTACAATGCCGTCTAATTGGTCGGGTTGGTTAGTTTCCATTGCCATTAATGCCCGTATTTTGTGATACATGGCAAAAGCCGTTTTATAATCAACTTCTATATTACGGCTAAGCTGAAGGGCGCTAATTCCTTTTTTCGCATCTGCAATAACGCTAAAAGCATATAACCAGGTTTTTAAAGGCACTCGTGTATGATGCAAATTGGTTCCAACAGTAACGGAAAAAGTCTTTCCGCATTTATAACACTTTCGCCTTAATTGGGAATCGTGCCCTGTTACTTTTTCGCTTTCGCAATAGGCGCACTTAGCTACTTCACCCCAACGGAAAGCCTCAAAATGCTTTATAGCATCTATTTCATTCGGGAATAATTCGGATATGGTAATTAAATCCATTATTTCTTTGGTTTAGAATTATACACATCCATTAACCTTAAATCTGTATTGTCGAGCAGCCCTTGTTTTATTAAATAAGCAATCTTTTTCTTATTGTATTTAGTACAAACATGAATAATATATTTAGGTAATCTGAAATAGGTACCATCAGTAAAATATACTGTTTCAATTGTTGAATTATTCTTTAATGCAATGAATTCATCTTTTTTTATTGCTTTGTTTGTTTCATAAAACATTAAAGCCAATAGGGCTATTGCCGCTGGTATCATTATATATAATTGTGGGAAAAAGTTTAATAAAACACCGTCTAATACAAAAAATAGAATAGTCATCCAATAGTTTTTAAAGAATTTTTCTGTTTTCTCCATTGCCTTTGGGGATTGATTGAGCCCCAAAGATATTACAATATCCCTTTATCTCCATAATTCCGTTTTTAATTGAAAAAAACTGCTACCCCCCCCATTTATGGGGTTGTTGATAACATTATGTTTCATACTATAAACAATATGTTTATATTTGCATTACCATTAAAAATTAAAACAATATGACCACAAACGAAACGAATGCAGAGAATGCAAATGAACTGACCTTGCCTGAAAATAAGGTAGAAGCGCTTTTAGAAAAGGAGCTTATTACCCCGGATGATATTAGTGCCCTGAGTGCTGAAGAGAAAGATGTGTTTAATAAACGCAAAGGTGAATTAATAAGCAGCTTAGAAGGGGCTGAGTTAAATGCATTCATTGAGAAAATTGCGCCGCTTTTGCCGCAAGATGTTAATGCGGAATTATGGGAACGTAACCGCGATAAAATATGCAGCGTAATAAACAGGCTGATACAGGAAAACAACCGGATGCCCTCGCATAGCGAAATAGCAAGGGAAACAGGGCTTAGCAGGAAAACTGTAAAGAAACACATGGACGATTCAAAAAATCCATTGTTTGATGAAAGAAAGGAACAATATAAATTTATGGCTCCCGTATTGCTGGCCCCGCTTTATAATAAAGCCGTACAGGGAGATATAAGCGCTATGAAGTTTTATTTTGAAGTTACCGGCTTATTGAACAAGGGAAAGAATGCAGGCAACAACGTTATTGCCAACCAGCATAACTACATACAGATTAATAACCTTAAACTAAGCCAGGAGGAGATACAAAAACTTAGCCCGGAAAAACTTACACAGATAGAGGCATTTATAAAGAGCAGTATTCCTGAAGGGGAGTGTTAAGTACAACTTAAAGTTTACTTATCCAACTAAGCACCACTTAATGGATACAGGAGAGAATTACAGTATCTCAAAAAAAACTTATATTTAATAAACTTTCCCTAAATGGGTTCTGCTGAAGTTATTGAAATACCTATAGATAAGCAAAAAGTAATGCTATTGGCTTTAGTCCAAATAATAATGGGCTTTATAGGATATTGGCTTCTACAAAATTATTCCACATTTGATAATAACTTAAGGTATTTCACTTTACCATGTGGAATTGTCTTTATAATAACTGCACCTTTATTTGTAATATTCTTCATTTATAAATTTTTTGATAAATCACCTGGCTTTATTATTTCAAATGAAGGTATTACAGATAATTCGAGTATGACAAGTCATGGATTTATACCTTGGTCAGAAATAGCCGAAATTGGCGAAAAACAGATTGTTTTAAGAAGTTGCATAACATTATTGCTGAAAAACCAACAGGGTTATATTGATAATGCCTCATCAGGCTATAAGCGAATGAGTTGGAATAGTACATATAAAAGATATGGAGTAGATGCAATAATAACAAGTGGTATATTAAAATGTTCCAGTACTAAACTTTTTGTAATGCTGAAGACAGGATTGGAAAATTATAATAAAGGCAAATAACCATTGGCACCATTAAGCATTGTGTTTTATGTTTTGCCTAGTGGGCTTTTAATGCAGAATTGATATAGTTATACTTAAATAGTAGAGCAATATTTTTTAATGTAATGTTTATATATGGTAAACAGATAAATAAATGAAAAAAATTAAAATGGGTTTTGGAGTTGCTGTTTTTTGGGGTGCAATTTTAGAAGGCATTGACGTTATAAAGAAGTCTCAGGTTGTTCACAATCCTCATATAATTCAAGATATTTCTCTGGATATAATTATCGCTTGTATAGGCATAGCAATATTTATATGGGGATTAAGAAGCAAGAAAAGGATAGAGTTTTAAATTATTAAGAGTAAATAAATACCGTTTAGCAGGTACCGTGTTTATTGATATACTAAACCTCAGTCTCAACTTTACTTCTTATCCTTACTATCTTTTATCATTTGCTCGTCTGCATTCTTTCCCCAGTGTGGTTTACGAATGTCTTTACTGTCATTGGCGAACAAGGTATCTGCCTTTTGCAATAATGGTAAGGCCTTTTCAGCGCCGCCGCCAAAAAGTTTAGGGGTATAGTATAACGAGGTGCCCTGCAAATAATATATCCTTGGGTTTTTAGGGTTTATTTTTTTTGCCTGGGCATAATATTTACTGGCAATCTCTCCATATTTACCATGCCGTTGCTGTGGTGCAACCGAAAGCCGGGCATTGGCTAACAAAGCACCCAATACAGCTATTTCATCGTTGGTTGAATCAAGCAATTCTATTTTACTGTAGAAATTATCTGCTTCATCAAGCATAGGGTCTTTTTTCTTGCTATCCGGTTCACGGAAACTAACCAGGGCTAAACTCCATGCCGCATAGTAATTAGTTACCCAATCATCCGGTTTTTGTTTGGCAATTAGCTTGAACTGGTTACTCGCGAACAGAAGCTGAGGATATGTTTTTGCTGAATCGAAAGCAGTATAGGTTTGTATTAATGCAGTGTCAATAGATTGTGCTTTATTTTCTTTCGCAATAAGCAGTCCTGCAGCAAGGGCAAAAAATAAAATTGTTTTTTTCATAGATTTCAAATATAGAGGTTTATGTGTTTATGTTGTTTTTTTTGCCACAAAGACACGAAGACACTAAGGTTCACCAAGTTTTTCTCTGCGTTTCTCTGTGCGCTTTGTGTCTCTGTGTTTGTTTTATGTTAAGTCTATAGTTCATCTTTTTTAAACGGTGTAAGAGACAGGAATATGCCTGTAAAAAAACTGCGGTAGAATGCAGGTACTATAGGGTACCTTACCTGGCCATTATCAGAATAGTTGTACCCGAGTATGTTTTGGTTGTTGGTTACATTATCTACTCCAAAGTACCATACGCCAAACAGTTTCTTTACCCTGAACAGGAAACTAAAACTTGCTGCAAGATCCTGGTAAGGAATTGTCCTATCGCCTAAAAATACAGGGTTATTAGGATTATAGAATGGCCTGCCCGAAGCATAGTTGTAAGTAAGCGATACATTCAGTCCCGGTTTTTCAAAGAAGTACTTGGTGACGATATTAAGATTGTTGTTAGCTACAAAATCGGGTGTTGCTTCAGCAATGTAGTTGGCATAAAGCCGTTTTGTATCTATATAGCTGTACGATATCCAGTAGTCGAAATTCTTCAGGCTTTTCTTGTCTCTCCAGAAGACATCAATTCCCTTAGCGTAACCATAGCCACTGTTATTTACAGGCCAATAAAACGGGCGATAAGGATTAGGGTCGTAAGGGCCTTCAGTAATTTCACGTATTAAGTCATTATACGATTTATAATACCCTTCTACCCTGAAAGTACGATCATCCTGCATATATTGGTAATTGAGAATGTAATGGGTGGCTTCCTGGAAATTGGTTTTTGTATCGCCAAACAATAAATATTTGTCGCCGGGGTCCTGGTAAAACATTCCATAAGCCGCCGATATTTGCCCGTATTTATTTAAACGTATAGCCGCTGAAACACGTGGAGCAATGTCATCTTTACCTAGTAATTGACTATATTCATATCGTACCCCGGGCTTTATACCAAGCCACTTGGCGGGCCTCCATTCAGCCTCCGCATAGCCTGCAATAATCATTTCATTGAAGGATAAGTTTGCACTATCGAATTGCTGCCATTCGGAATATTTCTGAAGCTCGGTACCAACATATCCAAACAGGTTACTTGCTAATTGCCTATCGAATTCAAGTCTCGCTTCAGTTCTGTTGTCATGTTTATCGAAATTCTCTCCGCCCCAATGTACAGTGTCACCGTTCTGGGTATAAGAAGCAGCAGCGGTCATAAACGTTTTTTCGTTAAACATGTGCTTATAGTAAACGCCTCCGGTTCCGTAGGAGTTCTGCAAATTGAATGCCAGTGTAGTATCAGGCTGGTTCGGGTCAACCACATCAATACCACTTTTATATTGATTGTAGTTAGCGCTTATTTTAAGAATATCTCCTGTGGTGTTTGTCCACACGTACCGCAGAGAACCTCCGACACCTGTAGGTGGATGGAAAAAATCAATATTCGTTTTCATTACGCCATAGAAGGGCTGAGTGTTTGTATAATTAATACCACCCTCTAAGGAAGAGTGTTTCCACAGCTTTGAAAATGATATACCAAGCCCTGCCATATTGATGTTGGCATTGAAGGTTGTTTCTTCGGGAAGGTCATTAGTGTTTAAATCTAATATGCCTGAAAGAGCTTGTCCATACCTGGCACTGTATCCGCCACTACTGAAGGAAATACCTTTAAACGCATAAGGCCCGAAGCGGCTGCGTTGTGCAACACCGGGCACCGGGCTGAAGAAAGGGTCCTGAACTACAAGCCCATCTACTATAGCGGCAGACTCAGATGCATCGCCACCGCGCACGAATAGCCCCGTCTGGTCTGATACTTTTTCTACGCCGGGTAAGGTTTGAATCGCACCAACAACATCACCTGCAGCGCCTGCGGTGGTATATATATCCAGCGTGGTAAGTACGGCCACTTTCCTGTCGTTGTTTGCTTCCATTGCACCCGGAGAAATAGTTACTTCATCCAGCTCGCTTGAATTTCCCTTTAGAATAAGGTTTACTATATATGTTTTGCCTGTATCGGGAGCCAGGTTATAAAAGGCAGTATCATAACCTATAGCGGTTGCAGCAATGACTATACTTTCTTTTTTCGAATTGTGAAGGGAGTAACGCCCGAGTGTATCGGTAAGTGCGCCTACAAATGTATTTTTAATATACACTGTTGCAAACGGAACAGGTTTTCCTTTAGTTTCAGTCACCTTCCCCTTAATTGTCATCTGCGCATTTGCAACAACCAGCGACAGGGGAATGACTAAAGCAGATAATTGTAGTTTTTTAATGAGTTTCATATGGTTTTAATAATTTAATACTTCGCAATGAAAATTTCTTCTGTTGAGCAGCTTTATAACTGCATCTGATTTTACTTTTCCTTTCGGATTCTCTACCCTTAATACCTTGTCGTTATCGTCAATATCAATAGTTATTTTGTGGTCGGGAAACATGGCATTCATTTCTCCAACAAGATAAACGGCGTTGCGTTTCCCTATCACATTTGTTTTAAATACTTCTACTGTGCCCATAATTAGTTGGTTTATATTCCAAGTATCGATTTCAGTTTTGGGTAACCTGTTTTACTGATGGGTATTCTAGCACCCGACTTTAAAATAGCAAGATGACTTTCTTTCTCATAAGGTTCAATACGTGTTACCTGCTGTACCTGTAATATATATGACCTGTGAACCCTCACGAAATGTGCCTTATCAAGCACTTCTTCAAAATAGCCCATGGTTTTCTTTTTCAAATAAGAGCCTTCTGCCGTATGAATTTTAACGTAGTCGTCGTCAGCTTCCAGGTAATGTATTTCGTGCATAGGTATTATGCGAATCTTGCTGCCTGTTTTAACTACCACGCGATTATGTTGTTCCGGTGAATGAATGGTGGTTTCCACTAACGATTCTACTTCTTTCTTTTCTCCCGATTTTCCACGACTGTCCATCCATTTTTTTATGGCTTTATCGAAACGTTCCTTGCTGAAAGGCTTTAAAAGATAATCTACCGCATGCGCTTCAAAAGCTTTCATGGCGTACTCATCAAATGCTGTGGTAAATATTACGGATGGCGGCGTTTCCAATAACTCAAGCATTTCAAAGCCGTTTATCTTAGGCATTTGCACATCAAGAAAAATAAGGTCAGGCTGGTGTTGTGTAATGGCTTTCACTCCTTCAAATCCGTCACCGCATTCCTGCACAATAGATACTTCTGAATAGTTGCCCAGGTATTCTGCAATTATCGACCTTGCCAAAGGTTCATCATCAATAAGTATAGCTTTTATCATGCTTGTGGAATTATAACAATTGTGGTAAATATGTTTCCTTCTGCCTTAGTAACAATAAGGTCTTTGCGTGCATAGAGTAAATAAAGTCTGCGCTGTATAGAGTTAAGGCCAAAGCCCGTTCCTTGCCTCGATTGTGAGGTTTGCGGGTCGAAAGGATTTTTAATGGTTATCGCCAATTGCCCATTTTCACGAACTGCATTAACAGATATTGTAACAGTTCCCATGGTATCGTAAAGGCCGAATTTTATAGCATTCTCTACTATGGGTTGAAGTAACATTTGCGGAATCTGGCTTTGAATACTTCCTTCGCCTGTTTTTATTTCTGTACTTAAACGGTGGCCGAAACGTACCTTTTCAATATCAAGATATAGTTGCAGATAGTGTAATTCCTCTTCCAGGCTAACCAACATTTTTTCATCGTTCTTCAACGTACCGCGAAGGAAATCGGCAAGCTGCTGAATCATGTGCCGCGCTTCTTCAGGGCGACTGCCGGTTAATGAACTAATTGAGTTTAGGCTGTTGAACAGGAAATGGGGGTGAAGCTGTTGGCGCAGTTTATACAATTCAGCATCCTTAGCCAGTTTATCAGAATCGGCTTTTCGTTTTTCATTTTCCCTGTTCTCTTCAAATGTAAAAAGTAACCAGTGAATTAATGCCATCCAGCCTGTCATTAAAAAGGCAATGAAGAACCTAACCGGTAAGGATTTGTTTAAGAATATAAGGTATGCAGGGTCAGTAATCAGTTGCGAAAGTGCCCACTTAATAGCAACTACCCAAATGGCTGCAATAAAGAAATTCCACGCAAAAATGTAAAAAAACTTGCCTCTTCCGGGGCGATAGAAACGTAACATATTACGTACTGCCAACCCTATGCCCATTAATAAGCCATTGCTTACAAGGCTATCTATAACTGCAGTTTGTACCGGAAAGCCACTCCATGCCAATGCCCATGCTTGTATACATGCCCACACTATCCACATAAAGACAATAAGCAGGGACATTTTGGTATTTGTTATCTGCTGGGCGGGCATGGCTTTGTTGTAGTATAAATTAATAACTTAAAATATCAATGCCTGCAAATATAGATGTACCATCAATTACCAGGATTTTTTCCGGGTTGGTCCTGACTGTGGCAGGGTTCCTTTTATCTTCCAGCCCGCCAAAAATAGATACCATTTTCGATTGCACTTCCCAGTCAGCAGGAATAATAATTTTACAACCACCGAACATTTGCACCACATCTAGTACTACCGTTCCTTTAATATCGGCCTGGGAAAGGTTGATTTCGGCACCGCCAAATATATTTACTACATCCCCACCTTTAAAATCTTTCGATACAATTACTTTATGTACCCCACCAAAAACAGATACTGAATCAATAAAGTCATCTCCGGAAGTTGTACCGGGAGTGGGCGGTTGTTGTCCATATTTGTAGTAATCCTTCCATTGGTATTTGTAGCTTTTCCAGTAAGCTTTGTCGCCGCCATACCAGCTGTGCCTTTTAGGGCGCAATATCATAAGTAAACCGACAGCTATTATTACTCCCGGCCATACATAATCTGAAATGCTAAGGTTAGGGTAGAATTCTTCTGTCAGAAATGCCCCGCCGACTAACATTACTATAAGCCAACTTCCCACACGAAAACCATGCCGCGCTCCAATATATAAGCCCACTACTAAAACAATCATAGGCCAAGTAAATAACCAATGAGGAAATATTACTGAACCTAATTGATTTAATAGTAATACCACACCTACAGCCAGAATAATTAAACCACCGAAAAACCTTCCGCTTCTTGGGTGATGTTTCTCATGTAGTTCTTCCATATGTTTTATAAAATCGTTGCCCGATTCTCCGAATTTGTTCCCTTGCGTTTCCATGTTATTGAATTTTGATACAAATGTATACTAGTGTGGAACCTTGCCGTTATAGTAATTAGGCAATAGAACAGGTAAAGTCGGTAAGTGGAAGGAAGGAGTCGGTAAGCGGAGAATTAGTGGGCATCTACCGGTAAAGTCACCTTCTTTTTGAACCTTTGCAGGTATAAGAAAGGTATACAGCAGAGCATAAATACACCCACGAACATATATACATCATTATAAGAAAGTAAAAGAACCTGCCTTGTCATGGTGCCATCTAACGCAGCATAAGCCATTTGTTTGGCTTGCACAAAGCTGTAGCCTTTCGACATGAATGAGTTAACAAGCATATTCTGACGGGTAACTTCGGCACTGTTAAAATTGCTCATGTACCCAACTAAGTTATTACGATGTAAAGCAATACGCTGATTTAATATGACAGTACTAATAGCAATACCAAACGAACCGCCAAGCTGGCGCATCATATTATTTAACCCCGTGCCTTGACCCATTTCCTTGCCATGAAGGTCTTGCACAGCAAGCGTAGTAAGAGGCACAAAGAGCAATGACATTCCAATACCACGCACTATAAGCGGCCAGAAAAAGTTTTCGGTACCCGATTGTAATGTGGAACTTGCCATGAGATAAGAGAACACAAAGAACAATATCATTCCCAGTGTTGACATAATTTGTGCAGGAATTCCCCTTTTAAGCATGGTACCTACAAATGGCATCATACAAATAGTGGCGATACCGCCGGGGAACAATATTTCACCGGTTTGCAGTGCCGTAAACCCAAGTAAACTTTGGCAGAATACCGGGAATACAAAAACAGATACGTACATGGCAAAGCCAAGCATAAATGAAGTGAACATACCAATAGTAAAACTTCGGTGCCGCATTATTTTAAAGTTGACGACGGGGTATTCAATACTCAGCTCGCGCCATACAAATGCAATAAAGAAGATGACTGATGAAATAGCCAACGTAGTTATCATAGTGCTATGGAACCAATCTTCACGGTCTCCACGTTCCAGGAATATTTGCAAACTGCCTACCGCAACAAGCAGGCATAGTATTCCCCAGTAGTCAATCTTTTCCCCTCGGGAACTGACGGGCGATGGTTTGATAAATGTAATTACCAGGAATACTGCAATGGCTCCAACCGGAATATTTACATAAAATATCCAGGGCCATGCAAGGTGGTTGGTAATGTACCCGCCTATTGTCGGGCCTACGGTCGGGCCGAATACGGCACCTAAACCAAATAGTGCCGTTGCCATACCCATTTCTTCGCGGGGCCAGGTTTCGAGCAATATAGCCTGTGCAGGTGAAAGTAATCCGCCGCCAGCAAAGCCTTGCAGAATGCGGAAAAGAATTAGTTCAGATAAAGTATGGGCGTGCCCGCAGAAAAAAGATGTAATAACGAATGCGATGATAGAAAACAGGAAATAATTTTTACGGCCAAACTTATTGCCCAACCAGCCGGACATAGGCAATACAATAACGTTAGCTACCGTATATCCTGTAACAACCCAGCCAACCTCATCAAGTGTAGCACCCAGGTTGCCCATAATGTCGGGTAAGGAAACGTTGACAATAGTGGTGTCAATCAGTTCAAGCAGGGCAGCAAGAATTACGGTAATCGTAATAATCCACTTTTTTGCCCCGGTTTCTGCCATCTCTATCTAAATCGAGCCGCAAAGGTAATAATTTATTACCTTTTTATAGGCCGGTATAGTATTATATACCGGTTAATGTTGACGGTAATTTCCAGTATGGAGAGAGTTCCTTTAGTAACAATGATGCCCGTTGTGTATAATCTTTTAAAACCGAGGCAGATGAAATAGTCTCTTTTTCAGAAAAATACATTTTATCTGAATTTATACCCGCCTGGAAATTATAAAGGCATTTTGGAAGATAGGTAGCATTATATCCACCTTCCAATACGGCAAATATGTTTTTGAATTTGCTTTGTAATAGCTGCCCAATGGTATGGTATGTATTTGCTGACACCCTCAATTGCAATAGCGGGTCTTCTATATGCGCATCAAATCCTGCTGAGATAGCAACTACGTCAGGTGAAAACTGTTCGGCTATTGGCATAAAATTATGAATGGCATGCATAAAAGTATCATCACCGCTTTCAGGTGGTAGTGGCACATTTATAGAATAGCCTTTACCTTTTCCATCACCAATTTCATTCACAAAGCCTCCGCCCGGAAATGCAGGATATTGATGCAGTGACCAGAAAAGTACCTTGTCAGTATTATAAAATGTTCTAAGTGTACCGTCACCTAAGTGCCCATCAAAGTCAAGAATAAAAACGCGTTTGCCCTCATTCACTAATTTTTGGACTGCAACCGCAATATTATTAAACAGGCAGAACCCACTTGCCAGGTTAGGGTGGGCATGATGCCCCGGTGGCCTTACTATGGCAAAACCATTGGTTTGCGATGCCATAATAGCAGCGCCAACGGCACGAATGGCTACAGTATAACTTTCAGGCACGGCAAAAGTGTCAGCATCAATCATTTCACTGAATTTGCATGCTTCTTTTATCTTTTCAATGTGTGCCTTCGTATGCACCAATTCCAGGAATGGTTCACCACTTATAATGTCGGTTTCAGTCAAATTGCCCAAAGATTCCAACCTTTTTCTGTTCTCAAAATGCCCGGGTGGAGTAGTGTGCTCTAAGAATATTTTATTGTAGATGAGTTTCATGACTGGCTTTTTAATACTTGCTTGCAGTATTAAGTTTATCTAGATCCGTAGCGCTCAACTTCAACTGTACCGAATGAACTAACTCATCCATCTGTGTAAGATTGGTGGCGCTTGCAATAGGAGCGGTTATACCCGGCCTCGCCATTAACCATGCCAATGCAACGCTGGCTTGTTTAGCATTATGCAGTGCCGACACTTCATCCAATGCTTTAAGAATTCTCATTCCCCTTTCATTCATGTAATTGGTGACTACCCTGCTGCCATGCGCACCATTGGTTGCATCTTCTTTGGTTCTGTATTTTCCGGAAAGAAACCCTTTAGCAAGGCCATAAAAACAAATTACTCCAACATGTTTATCCACACATAATTGCTCCAATTCTTTTTCAAATTCAGCACGGTCATACATATTGTAAAGTGGTTGGAGTGTCTGATACGCGGGCAGATTTCGTGTTGCGCTCACTTCGAGTGATTCGGCAAGCCTTTTTGCAGTAAAGTTCGATGCACCTATTGCTCTTACCTTTCCTTGTTTTATAAGGATATCGTATGTTTCAAGAGTTTCTTCTATGGGAGTATTTAAATCATCTTCATGTGATTGGTACAGGTCAATATAATCGGTTTGCAGGCGTTTTAATGATGCTTCAACGGCTTGCAGTATATACTTCTTCGAAAGTCCTTTCATCCCATCGCCCATACCCATTGTATGGCCTACTTTAGTGGCAATGATCACTTTGTTACGATTATTGCGTTGTTTCAACCAGTTACCGATAACGGTCTCCGATTCACCGCCTTTGTTGCCCGGAACCCAGCGGGAATAAACGTCAGCCGTGTCAATAAGATTAAGCCCATTGCCCGTAAAAGCATCAAGTATCTTAAATGCCATAGTGTCATCAATGGTCCACCTGAAAACATTCGTGCCTAATGCCAAAGGCGCTACTCTTATACCTGATTTACCTAACTCGCGTTGTTCCATAAACAGATTTTATTTTTCAAATGTAATACTTTATAAAAACAGAAAAGCCCCACATTAAGCAGGGCTTTTCAACTGTACCGGAAAGAAATTATTTTACAAATGCCGCGTGTTCAGGAATATGGAAAAAGTAATCGTCATATTTTTTGCTTGACTCCACTTGGTCGAAGTAAAACATACGGATGCTGGTTTTGCCTTTACCAAATGCCCTGCAAAAATAGTAACCCGCTTCTGTCTGGGTCATACGTTTTAAATATCCCTTTTCATTTAATGTTTTGTAAAGGCATACTATAGGTAACACTGAACTTTTTGACTTAGGAATGAAAGCGAAGGTGCCGTCATTATCTTTACGGATAAGCCCAAGGCGCTGTAAATAAGAAAATAATTTTTCACCTGAATTCCTGTTTTTAAAGATATCGAAGAAAGAAAGGAGATACTTTTCTCCATCTTCGGTAAGCATATCTTCAAGACCGGTTGATGACTTTGGAATGAAACCTGTTTTCAATTCAGAAGAAAGGTAGGCATTTGTGGATACTGCTCTCATAAGTTTTCTTGTTTTAGGTTTTTTAATGGGTTTAGTAAAGTATTGGTAGGTAGTTACAGGCTTCTTACCATAGCCTCGAAAATGAGATAACAAAAAAACAACAGCCCTGCTGCAACGTAGGGTGTAGGGGTTGAGAAAAATCGGGTTTTCATTTGGTGTGTTGTTGATTATAACACAAAATTAACCTAGCCCGAAGGGGAGGGGGTTAAGCCAATATTACTAATAGTTTAAGAAATCTCCGTATGCCTCATTTTACAAGTCATACAGGGGTATTCAGGCCTTAGAACTTTCTTTTTTCGAGTTTTTCTATGGCCTCGCGGATTTGTTCAGATATGGTTGCTTTTTCGTTCCTTTTAAAGTCAAAAAGCACTACTACATCCTGCGCTTCGGCAGCAATTTCACTCTTGTCATTCAATATTCTGTGATGAATGCCCATACTGGAGTTCTTTATGAAATCAACCCGGGCCTCAACTACTATATTGCCAGGGTAGAATAGGGGCTTGCGGAACTGACAGGAAGAAGAAACAAGTAAAGGGCCTACACCTTTATCTTTATAATCGCGGTGGAATTCTGTTACTTCCCAATAGTTTACCCTTGACGCCTGTATGAATTTAAAGAACATTACATTATTAATGTGCCCGAACATATCCATTTCGCTCCAATCTAAGCGGAGTTGCAGTTTTACCGGGAAATTATGTTCAGTGTTGGTTTGCGGGGTATTGTGTTCTGTATTCATAGGTGCCAAAGATACTCAAATCAAATTTCCTTTACTGAAATCTTCACGTGTGCCGTTCTTCCTTTATCATCGGTGCACGATACCTTTACCATACCGTCGTTTGGAGTAAAGAATAACGATTCATCGGGTTTTGTTTTGCCGAAGAACTTGTCATTCACATACCAGTATATGGTAGTAACATCATTACCGGCACTGCACTTCAGCATTATATTATGGCTTTCTTCTTTCATTAACAGGTATTGCATACCGTTCACCGGCGATTGTATCGCGAGTGAATGGTCGTTATACACCCTTGGGCATTCAGGGTTATGCGGTGGTATTTTCTTGTAAGGAATTTTGTACAACTCAAAATAATTTATCATTTCCGGTGGATAACTCGGGTAAAGTTTCTCTACATATCCTGCTTTAGGCAGGCAGCTTTGGCAATATGAAATAGTCCCTTTTTCATCGGTATAAACTGTTTTCATGTGGTCACACTTTTCGGTGGTCGATACACCGGGTATATAATAATCAGGTACAAGGTTATTGCACCATTTATCAGGCATTTTACCGGTTTCAGTGCATACCCAGCGTATTCCCAGGTGCGCGGGGAATTTCAACCAGTTGAAATCGTTATAGTAATTAAGCGTGCTGAAAATCTGTGTCATTAATGGAACCGCGCAACTTGCCCCGCTTAATTCCTGCGACTCTGCTGCATTAAAATTACCTACCCACACGCCTACGGTATATTTATCATTAAATCCTACACACCAGCCATCGTGATGGCCATAAGAAGTCCCTGTTTTCCATGCAATCTTTGGGAAATGCTCTGCATCATCCATATTAGCAGGTACGTCAGTGCGTTCCATTTCAGTAAGTATATGCGATACCATAAAAGAAGACTCCGGTGAAAGCAACTGAATAGGCTTTATTTCAGGGTCAGTCTTGGTGTAGCGCAATGGTGCAAATTGTCCACCATTGGCAAGGGTAACGTAAAGCCCCGTCAGTTCTTTCAGTTTTATTCCACAACCACCAAGCACTAATGACAAGCCCAGTTTTTTTTGCTGGCTTACCAGCGAATGACATCCACCATTTTCCAAAACGTTTATGTAAGTAGATATATCCATATTACTCAGCATCTTTACAGCAGGCACGTTGAGCGAATTCAGCAGAGCATCTTCCACAGTAACCTTTCCACGGAATATCCTGTCATAGTCAAGTGGCTGGTAACCGCTGAAGTTTGTCGGCACATCATAAAGAATTGTTTTAGGAGTAGCCAGTCCCTGGTCAAATGCCAATGCATAAAGAACAGGTTTTAGAGCACTTCCGGGAGAACGTATGGCATCAACACCATCAACTTGCCCCTGGTGAACAACGTCATCAAAATTTGCTGAACCTACATAGGACATTACTGCGTGATCTTTGTTACGGATGATAAGAACAGCAGCATTGGTAATATTCCACAAAGCCAGTTTTTGTACATATTCTGTAAGAACATTCTGTGCTTTCTTCTGCATATTAAGGTCTATATTGGTTTGTATATAGGCCTGGTCCTTAAACTTGTTTACCATTTGTATGCAGAACTGCGGAGCAATTCTTGGTATCTCTTTTCGTTTGGCAAATAAAGGTTCTGCAATAGCTTGCTCAATTTCTTTGCCTTTAAAAAGTTTGGCTTTGCCCATTCTTGTCAGCCATTTGTTTCTTGCGGTTACAATGGCCCCGTTATTATTATCAAAGCGATAGTGGCGCGGGCTGTTGGGGACAATCATTAATGCGGCTATTTCAGCGGGGCTAAGGTCTATCGGCAGTTTATGCAGGTAAATGAGTGAAGCAGCTTTTATTCCTTCTACATTTCCTCCGTAAGGCAACAGGTTGAAATACATTTCCAGTATTTCCTGTTTCGAATAATGGCTTTCTAATTGCAATGCCCTGAATATTTCTTTGAACTTGTTCAGGAAGGTACGGGGCTCGGGTGACAGCATACGGACTACTTGCATGCTAATAGTTGATGCACCTGATACTACTTTGCGCGCCCTTATATCCTGGAAAAATGCCCGTATTAAAGCAACCAGGTTAATGCCGGGGTGGTAGTAAAAGTATTTATCTTCTTTAAAAATGAAAGCTTTCTTTAAGCCTTCAGGTATGTCTTCTTTTCGTATCTGAATCCTCCATTTATCATCCTTACTTAGAAAGGCTGACATAATAGAGCCATCGGACGATAGCACTACCGAAGAATAACTTAACCTTTGGGTACTTAGCGGATAAAGCCAATCGAGTACTTTGAAAAGCAACAACGCAGCAAGCAGAAAAATGCCTGTCCGCACCAATATTTTTTTGCGGTGGGCATAGATTTTTTGCGGAAGAGCTTTTATGCGATTGAGTAAGTTCATCTTAAATAAGGAGATGAAGTTAATACGTTTTTAACATTTGTGTATAAGTGCAATTTTTCTGCACTTTTAACGTAATAATTGCATTTTTTATGCAATCACTTTTTATAATCATCTGGTTATTAATTATTTCCATGTTTCAGTGAAAGTTTAGTGAAATATTCGCCTTGGGTGTACTGAAAATCAGTAAGTTAATCCACCTAAACGTCATTGCGAGCGGAGCGTGGCAATCTTACCATCTTACCCCAACTATAAAGGGGTTTTAATTGCATAATATTTTAACATTTGGCAAAAAATGGCAAGAAATGGCAAAAAAGGCTTTTTTCATCCCCCCTCCCTTATTTAAGATTAAGGGCATACTAATTAAGTACATATTTCAAAGAACATACTATTGCAAAATTGAATAATATATTTAGTATATTAAGCAAATTATATATTAATTATTAACAGCTCCCAATAGCTATAATTTGCTAATCCCGTATGAAACTGCGGGATGTAATAAAATAGTAATTAATTTTCAACAATTTAAACATTGAATAAAAACTCATATAATTTGCTATATTTAGGAATTATAATTTATGCTATAATAGATTGCTGGTATTGAAGTTTTGCCCTTGTAACCACTAAAAAAAATAGGTACTTATGTCAAATATGGTTTTTATTAGCTATGCAAAAGAAGATTTGAAGTATGCTGAAAAATTGTATGAATTTCTTTCAGAAAATGGATTTGATATTTGGATGGATAAGAAACAATTATTGGTGGGACAAGAATGGGATTACCACATAAGGGCAGCCCTTCGAAAGTCTGATTTCATAATTCTATTATTGTCGACCACTTCAGTAATAAAACAGGGATATGTTCAAAGGGAATTTAAATTGGCTTTGCAGTATTGCGAGGAAAGACCCCCAGGGTATATTTATATTATTCCAATTAAAATTGATGATTGTGAAGTACCAGAAACGTTATCTAAGTTTCATTGGGAGAATTATTCAGATGAATCTACGTTTAATAAAATACTAGACTCTTTAAACGCTCAGAACGGAAAAACAGCTAAAGATAACATAAAGAGAATGGCAATTTCAAATAATCTGGAATTTGAAGATATCGTAATAAAGGATGAGATTGGAAATAATCCCAAGTTTGTAGTTGATATTGAATACATGCAATTTAAAAACAATAATATAGTATCTCTTAACGAAATCAATACTATAATTAAATATCAGGTGATATCTAAATTAGTAAATAACAGGACCTTCTATCTCAAAAGTATTGAAACCAGAAATGAATTAAATACTAAAGGAAATCAAGAATCACAATACCTTATGGGGCTTGGCACCTCATGGAACGTAGATTTGAGATATGCCATTCGGTTATTAAAACCGACAATATTCAGTGTGACTATTTACCAATCTTCCTATTCTGGTGGAGCACACCACGGGTATGCTACAAATGGATATAATTTTATATTAAACCCTCTCGTTAATATGGAGATTCGGGATTTTTTTGATGACAAGAAGGCTGCCTTGGACTTTGTAAAGAAAATAGTCAATTTTAAATTAACAGAACCAAGTTCAAGAGAGAACTCGAGTTATCATGTAATTGATTATGAGATGTTACAAAAAATATATAAAAAGGATGAATGGGAGCTGTTTAGGAATTTTTATTTAACAGAATCTTCCATAGTATTTGTTTTTAACCCTTACGTATTAATGCTTGGGTTTGCTGATCAAATTGTTGAAGTTACATTCGAAGAATTCTTAATTGCATTACCCAATGACAGGAAATTACAAAGAAAATTTGAATTCATAAGCAAATAACAACGGATAAAAATTATCAAATGAAAAAAACAGGAATAATTATTGTATTGAGCCTAATGTGCTCTTTATTATCATAAAACTTAAAAATCACCCTGCAATCGAAAGCTATGCTAAAAGCCCACAACCCATTTAATTTGCCTGTAAGTTTGTGTGTTTTAAGGCTTGAATCAAAAGGATTATTGGAAAATAATTCTAACGCTTCCCAGAAGTTCTTTTTAAGCTTAGGATGATTACGTATCCGCTTTTTATAAGAACTTTTAAAACTGGAATCCCATGCAAGATTAATCACTTTCCAAATCGGTATGAAGGTTTTTTACAGAACCTTTTTTTATTTTCCCCTTTTGCAGGTGCAACATAGCTTTCTGTGCCCTTTCAGAAAGAGCTTCCCGTTTTGATTCAATGGTTATTTTACGGATAATATCCAAAGCGTATTCTTTTTCCGCTATAGCCAGTGAATTGAAATCCTCTATAACACGATTAATATTATTTGTTTTCATTTAATCTCGCTATTGGTAGTACTTACAAATATACTAAAATTTAAACTCTGAATTAATACCAACTCAATCTCTTTACTTCACACTCACCGTACCGCTTCCGCTATAGGAGTGGTAAGAGTCATCGTACATGGCATCGGCACCTACAGGTCCCATAACATACTTACCCGCAGCTACAACCCTTACCAGGTAATAGAAGTTTTGCTCTTTCGGCGTAGCATTTACAAATAGGGTTATCCGGTCATCACGTATATCCATGTAATCTGGCGTTGCCTTGTCTTTTATCCACTGCAGTTCCCTGTCCGGGTTTATACGCGGGTTCTCAATTTCAAAACAAGCCGGTATAATATCGGTAACGGCCACGTTCTGCACATAACGGTAATCAAGTGTTTCCAAATGAATCTTAACAACCACTAATTGGTTTTGTTTGAAATTAAGGTCGGTCAATGGGTTGCCGTTATTGTCATAAAAACTCTTCCTCACTTGCAGGTAGCTGTCTTCTTCTTTAAACTTGCCGCCTTCAGGTATACCTTGTGTTTCGTAGTAGTAGTAAATCGGGCCGGTTCCATTGGTCTTTATTTCTACTTTTTTGTTGGTTATATCCTGGTGGGCAACTACGGTTAACTGGTCGTTAGAAATATCGCCCACTTTCACGCCATCAATCCATAATGAAGCAGTAGCATTTGATTTCAACGCAGCCTGAGACTGCTTACCCAATGCAATAAGTGCAAAGGCATTTTCCTGTGTAGAATACCACACATTCTTTCTCAACTCGTCTGAAATATGTTTCACCAAAACAGGTATCTGTGGGTTTTGAGGCTGCACATCTACTAACGTGGCAAGTGAAATAGATTCATCCCTCAAGTAGGAGTAGAAACTTCCGCTAAGATCGCGTGTGGCTCTTTCACCATCGAAACCTGCAGGCAACAATGCCGAAAATGCACGCATATCTCCTGTAAGGGCATAGGCCGCAGCAAGCATGTATTTACTATCTAATGTCATAAGTGCAGGGCTCGATTTGAAATAGTTCATAACAGGCAGGTTCGGATGCCCCGCAGCAGCCAGTACATATAATGAATAGAATACTTCTTCCATATAAACTACTCTCTGCTGAAGAACGCCTTTATTATCATAATAATAGTAGGTTTCTGTCTTCTGGGTATTTACCTGGTTCTGCAAGTACTGTGTAAGGTTATCCATAACGGTATTATCCACGTCGTAGCCACTCTTCTTCGCTTCAAGTAAGAAGTGCATAGCATAGGCAGAGCACCACCAGCTTTCATACATATCGCCCATACCCGGCCAGTAAGCAAGCCCTCCATTATATTCCTGCGAAGCATAAATTTTCTTAATGGCTTCATTTATAATAAACGATGGATTGTAACGCTGGTTAGTTGTTTTCTGCCCCATAGCCTTTACTAATGAATTGTAGTAGAGAACAGGGAACGCGGTAGATACCGTTTGCTCCATACAGCCATAAGGATAGTTAAGCAGGTCGCCCAGGTTTTTATTGAACTGTGCCAATGGCGATTTACTTATCAGGATATACCCTTTAGTAGCATCATTGCTGGCATATGAGGTGGTCAGGTTAATATCTTTCGATTGGCCGCCATCCACTTCTCCTGCTTCAGTTAGTTTTTCGAGTGGCGTAGGAGGCCTTACAGGTATCTCTTCATCTTCAGTATAGGTAGCGCCATTTGCTTTTACAGCAATACTTACTTTACCGACATTGATTGATGCTGTGGCATTCAACTGGAAGGAAATATCTTTTTCAGAATGCGCAGGTATTTCAACTTGCTGGCTCGTGGAACCTGAAATTTGCAACGGACCGGAAACATTGATGTTGGCCGATGCGTTCATGGTTTTACCGGTAGTATTGGTAAGGCTTACATTCAATGTATTCTGGTCATTCGGGCTTAAGAATCTCGGCAATGAAGATGAAATAACCACAGGGTCAGCTACAGTTATGTTATGCTCATTGCTTCCAAATGCACGGCCCTTATAGGCAACTGCCATCACGCGTAACGAGCCTGAAAACTCAGGTATATCTATAGTGTATGCGCAATTTCCGTTACCATCAGCTTTCAATGTGCCGCTCCAGTATGATAATATGCGTATCCTCTTTGCCCCAACCGGGTTCAGGCGGCCTTCAAGCCCTTCGTCACCTCCCATACTGGAAGCGAAAAGCTCAGGTAATACTCGCGGGTAAATATCGTATGTATTTACTTCAAGCGCCCTTTTGCTGTAGAAGTAATTATAAGGGTCAGGCGTTTTAAAGTCTGTTATTTGCAAAGTACCTTCGTCAACAGCAGCAATAGTCACTTCTGCTCCCGGTTGTGTTTTTACACTGATTTTTTGTGTTGTTTTTGAATGGCAATTATCAACTGCGGTAATCTGCACCGGAATTTTGTTGGCAGCATCTTCCACCTTAATAGGTACAAAGCCACGCGCAATAGTCAGCGGGATAGAATTATCGCTCAATGGCCTGATGAGAGATGCAGAAACATAAATACCGGGAACATCATCTTTATTAATAGGAATGCTCAGGTTAGCAGACTTCTTATCGGTATGTACAAAGTACTTTTCCAGTACTTCATTCTGCTCAACAGTTACAATAAGTTCTCCGTCGAACGGACAGTTAAATACAAGCTTAGCTTCATCGCCCGGTTTGTAAGAAGCAACATCGGAAAGAATACGGATGTTACCTTCTTTCTGTACCTGGAAGGAATTGTTTTGCGTGGTGCCTTCACCCCATGCATAGAAGTAATATGATACATAGGAATCGCTTCCTGAATAAGGAGAAATACGTACTTCATACTCACCCGATTCAGTTGGAGTATAATCAATAGATGTATTTCCTCCCTGGAATACTGCATCCTTGTAATAAACGGTGCGCTTTACTTCCTGCGAGGCATAGCGGTATGTATTATAGTTATTGGTAAGTACGGTTTCCCATGTATGCCTTAATACCTGCACGTATGCAGTTGTAGAAGCAGGGTATGGTGCGCCATTCTTGTCAGCAGCGGCAAATGCAATATTCAGGGGCTTGTTTGTTCCAACCCAACTGTCAAAATTCTTAATACCATAAAATACCTTTTGAGTATAAACTTTAAACTGAAGTGAACGGTTCACGGGCCTTCCGGTTTCATCGAATACGGTTATAATGCTGTTACCGGTAAGCACACCCACGTTGCGCTGGTCAGGTAGCTGGTAACTGATAGTTGCTGTTCCCTTATCGTCAGTTGTTCCGTCAGATGACAGCTGCTGGAAGCTTATATTCTGAGGACGGGTAATATTGAATGAATAATCACTGAATGATTTGGAAGAGAACGGAGTAAAATCAAGGTTCAATGTTGACTGGTAGTTTTTGTTAGCAGCCGGCGGGCCGAAAAGTTCATTGGCCTGAACGTAAATATTGGCGGTAGCGCCAACCTCATATTGTTGCGCATCAGACTGTACGTTTACTTTTATGCGTTGCGGCATAAATTCTTCCACCATAAAGCCAAGCGATTTCAGTAATACATCGTTGCCCGAATACATAGTTACAGTGTATGCACCGGTCATAGCTGCAGATGGTACAGAGAAAGAAATATCGCAAGAGCCTTCTGGATCCAGCGTGCCTTTTATTTCCTGTAACTGCTTGCCGTTAGGCATGGTTACCTTGTACTTAACTGGCACGTCTTTCAGCGTATGCCAGTCGAATGTGCGGACAATAGTATTGAGGTTGATAGTATCACCGGGGCGGTATAAGTCGCGGCAGCCATACATAAATACATCGTACGGAACATTGCTGGTTGTTTTACCACCAATATCAAACGGAGACATATTAACTCCATTATCATTTAAGTACATAAATGAAAAGTCATTTCCGCTGGCTGCTATTATGGCCACTACATCTTTACCCGGATACTTCGTCCTGTCGCTGTAATCAAATTGGGCAACGCCATCTCCGTCGGTTGTTGCGGTATAAATCTCCTGGTTGTTGTCGCTTACAAAAGTTATTTTGGCGCCCTGCAACTTATTTCCGGTTAGTAATGAATGGCAGAACACGAAAATATTGTTGTTGCCTTTCTTCACTATCATTCCTATATCCGATACTACCAGTAATTTGCTGTCTTGTATCCATGGTTTCTTTTTGTCGCGCACCTGAACAAGGTAAATGCCTTTGCGGGAATTATCATACTGTATATCGGTAGGGCTGATGTTAAGTAACGAAGTCATTCCTGTTACAGGCAGTGTGGAAGTGTTTATTTCCCTGCGGGTAATTACATCGCCCATGGTTGTATCGGCCTGGTAATCGTAAGAAGAAGAATATCCACCCCCATCTTCATCGCCTCCATCCCCATAACCACCATAATAACCTCCGTAACCATATCCATATTGCTGCCCTCTCCTCATGTAGTTCAGAATATTATTCTCGTAAACTTTATATACACTTAGTTGCACTTTTGGTACATTAACTAATTGTACTCCTATATTCCTGTTGCCTTGTGAGGACAAATAAATGCTGTTCTTCTCGTTGAACCCGATGTAAGGTGGTGGTGTTCCAAAACGGATAGCTGTGGTATAGTCATCTTTCAATTCTATACCGAATATGTTTTTCAGTTTGCCTGAAATAGTTAACGTATAGTCAGTAGTGCTTGTAAAATCTCCGGTAATAGTAAAGCCATTGCCTGTAGTAGCAATTTTGAATTTTACATCAGGCTTTACAGAAACGTATTGGTCAATATTTTCAGCAACAACAGGCTGCGTAGTGGTTACATTTATATACGATGTTCCATTATCAAAAACAGGCAAAGCATTTTCAACCTGGAACTGGTCTTTAGGAGGTATTTGCGCAGTAAATTCAATGGACTTATCCGTTTCCTTATTGCTGCCTATGCAGCGAATTCCTTTGTCAATACTAATACTTAGCGGGCAAGGGTAATGTTCGTCATCAATTGGCTTAAAGAGAAGTTTTACCTGCATGCCATCATCGGCCGAAACAAGTTCTGCCTGAACGAGGGTTTTATCTTGTGTAAGTTTAAGTTTCTGAAGTATAGCTGATGGTGGAACGCTGTAATTAAAATCGAGGTTCACGCCCACAAATACTCCTGCCGAAGCATTGCCATTCTTCAACGTCCAGAAGGTTTCAACATTGGTAAGTTGTAAATAAGGCGTGTGGAATGTAATAGGTTTATCATCTATAGGAATGGCGGTTTTAATGTGCTTGAGTAATGTTTTAGTAAGCGTTACTGTATATTCAGTACTGGGCTGAAATGCCTGGAAAGGTGAGAAGGTAAGTTGGTTGCGGGCCGACCATTGGTAAACACCTTGAACCGCAGGGCTGAAATTAAGATAATGCGCGCTGTCGGATTTATATAAAAGTGAATCGGGAACAAGGTCGGAAGTGAATGTAAACACAAGTGGTTGCTGCACCTGCACTTCGCCGTTTGAAAAATTGACTTCTTTAACGGAAAGTTTTCCGTTATGGCTGCAGGAAGAAAATAGAATTGCTGCAAATGCAGCAACAATGCAAGAAAGCGAAAGGTGTTTCATTCAGAAGGAGTTATAGTAATGATGCGGTATGAATTATAATGTACGAATGTAAAGAAATTAGTGGTACATCGATAGTAATCAAAACTTTATCTAAATGTTGGCCTAAATCATAGCCTGTTTTTTACATTTGTGAATAATAACCCAGTACTATGATAGATTTAGCAAAAGAGCCAACCAAACCTGATCCGGGAATAGATAAGAAGAAAACGGAAGAGGAGACAGATAGCCTCAGGAAAGAATTATCGGACCTACAGAATGTGCTGTATGCCGAGCAGAAGCATAGTTTGCTGATTATACTGCAAGGCATGGATGCATCGGGAAAGGATGGAACAATTAAGCACATGTTTTCGTATATGAACCCGATGGGGTTGAGTGTGAAAGCATTTAAGGCGCCTACCGAAGAGGAAACTAAGTGCGATTTTTTAAAGAGGGTACATGAGCATACACCGGCAAAAGGTATGATTCAAATATTCAATCGTTCGCACTACGAAGATATCCTGGTTCCTTCGGTACACAAAACCATTGATAAAGAGTTAGTGGAGAGGAGGTATGAAACGATAAACAGTTTCGAGCAAAACCTGGTAGATTCAGGCACTGTAATTCTGAAATTCTTCCTGAATATATCGAAGGATGAACAAAAGGAAAGGATTAAAGAAAGACTTACTATTCCTTCAAAAAAATGGAAGTATGATCCGGCAGACAAACGTGAAGCCCTTAAGTGGGACGATTACATGAAGGTGTATGAAAAAATATTTGATAAATGCAGCCCGAATTTGCCGTGGGTAATTGTTCCTGCTGATAGTAAGTGGTATCGCGGCTATATTATTGCCAAAGAAGTGGTGAAGACATTAAAGTCGTTGAAAATGAAGTACCCTGAGTAATTCTTTTTATATTTACCACTATGAATGAAATTATTGAACAGATACCTGCAGACCTTGTAAAGTTTATTCTGGTCGCTGTTTTCTCTCTTTTGATAGGCCTGGAACAAAGAAGGCAATATATTAAAGAGCCGTCTGAATCCCTTTTTGGCACTGACCGTACTTTTACCCTTATTGGAATACTTGGCTATATATTATACGTAGCAAGCCCTCAAAACCTGCTGCCTTTTTGCGTGGGTGGCCTTATTTTAGGCGGATTACTCGCAATATATTACTTCCAGAAGATAAAAATCCATAACCTGTTTGGAATGACATCGCTGGTAACTGCTTTTGTTACCTATAGCCTTGCTCCGTTGGTCTATACCCAAAATAAAGCTTTGGTGCTGCTGCTGGTAGTACTTATACTGGTAGTGACTGAGGTGAAAGATCGCCTGAGGCAATTCAGCGCCAAGTTTGGCAATGATGAATTCATATCTCTGGCTAAGTTTATTGTTCTGGCGGGTGTTATTTTGCCTTTATTGCCCGATACACCTATTTCAGAAACTATAAATGTTTCACCCTACAAGTTCTGGCTTGCAATAGTGGTGGTTTCAAGTATTTCTTACTTAAGTTATTTACTACGCAAGTTTGTTTTCCCCGATACAGGTATTTTGTTAACCGGTGTACTTGGCGGGTTATACAGCAGTACAGCTACTACGGTAATTTTAGCCAGAAAAAGCAAGGAAAATATAGCTCCAAACCGTATCATTGGCGCTATGTTTCTTGCCTTGACCATGATGTACCTTCGTATATTCCTGTTGGCTTTATTCTTCAACCAGGAAATTGCAATGAAGCTGGCCCCGGCTTTTGCTTCGCTTTTAATACTTAGTGCGTTAATAGCCCTGTTTTTTATTAAGTTTAAAAAGACTGAAGTTACTACAGCTACGGCCAGTGAACAGATGCCGGCAACCGAACATCAAAACCCATTGGAGTTTAAAACAGCTCTTTTATTCGGTGGATTATTTATTGTATTTGCTGTAATAACTCAGTTTGTTATTAAAACCTATGGCGGCAATGGTGTGCGTAATCTTGCCTATGTAGTAGGTGTGACAGACATAGACCCTTTTATCATTAACCTGTTCCAGGGTAAGTGGCCCATTGAATCGACTGTTATTACTGCCGCGGTACTGAATGCCATTACCAGTAACAACCTGTTGAAGTTGATTTATTCGCTTACTCTTTCCGATAAAAAGCTGCGCAAAGAACTTATAATAAGTTTTGGTATATTAATAGTTGCCGGTGTGGTTGTTGTTTTTATTTAGCCATAGAGGCGTTATTTCAAATCAGGTGACAATGGCTTTATATAAGCCCATTCTATAAATCCAAAATCTTTTGCTGATTTACTTGTATCTGTTAAATAATCCATTTCGCGGATTCTCAAAAGCGCCACCATCCGATATTTATCATCGACTAATGTTTTGCCTTTTGATTTAGCCTTTAACAGTACATACTCAAATTTTTCCTTGGTATCATCAAGGAAAATTTTGGTAAGGAAAAATGATTCGTCATTTTTCAGGAATAACTTTTTCTCTATATAAGCTAATCGTTTTTTCTCCAAGTAAGATGTTTTAGATACAGGGTATAAGTTGAAATAATCTTCATAATATGCCCCCATAAAGTTCTCACTATATGCTTCTCCCTTGATCTTAATTCCTAAGGAGTTAGAATTAGTCAATGTGCCTGCACTTGTAATCACAATTGTAAAAGGTAATTCCACTTTAACCGGTTGCCATCTTCCCTGTATCAACTTAAGCCTGGTAAGGCGAACGACAGTGATGGCACTAATTATCCCGGCAGTCCATAACTCTCCACTAAAATGTGAATAAGCTTTCAGGAAATTTCCGGAATGTAAACCCACTAATAAGAATTCAACGACCAATATTGCAAAGTAATAAAGCAATAGACGCGTGTCTACATTGTCGTTATTCAGAACTGTCTTGTATGAGAAGTTACTCGAGTTGTTTAATGCATTATTGACAAATGTTGCAAACAGGGAAATGAAGAACAGGAAATATATAACACTAAAAATTCCGAGATCATGATAAATCAAGAAATCATATAGCCCATGTGAAATTGCAGCAAACAGAATAGAACCAAGTAAAATGAAAATATTGAATTTCTTTCTTTTGAACTTCATTACAACCATAGCATAACCTATAATAGAAGAATCAAACATGTGCCCAACAGTGCTTACTATGGAACGGCCACCTATTGAATCTGGATATTCAATGAAATAGAAGGTGTTCTCTACCGCAGAAAAGCCAAGTGCAGAAAAGCAAATAAATGCTATGTAATCGATAGGTTCAGTTATATGTTTTTTGAATAATAGAAGTACAATAAAAAAAGGAAGGGCTTTCGCGATTTCTTCTATCAATCCTATACGGAAGACACAGAATAAAAAGTCTGTAAGTATATTGCCACTTGGCTGATACGTTTCGTTGTGAAATATGTAAAATGTAATCGCAAAAACAATGCCAACTGAGGCTGCACCCAGGAAAAAAGTAGTTAGGATATACTTAAGGTCTTCTTTGCCATATATATCAATAAGCCTGTAATAGTCAATCCAAACCCAAGCGATAAATGCTGCTACCAATGGGTAAACAAACAGAAGATAGTTCATGGTGGTTAAGCACAATAGTTTATCAAATCTATTAAAATTAAGCATTGAGGAATAAAATGGGCTCCAATGCCTAAAACCTTAACTTTGTTGCCCCAAATGCAATTGATATGGTAATTGATTTAAGGAGTGATACTGTTACCCGCCCCACACCCGATATGCTCAAACAAATGTTTGCTGCTAAAATAGGTGATGATGTGTTTCATGAAGATCCAACAGTAAACGAACTCGAAGCCAAAGCTGCAGCCATATTCGGAAAAGAAGCGGGCCTGTTCTGCCCTTCAGGTACAATGACTAACCAGATAGCTATTAAAATGCATACACAGCCCGGCGATGAATTGCTATGTGATGTTACTGCCCATGTGTTTAATTATGAAGGCGGTGGAATAGCTTTTACATCGGGTGTGCAGCCAAGGCTTATAAATGGCGACAGAGGAAGATTTACCGCAAAACAGCTTACGGATGCCTTTCATCCCGATGCGGATTGGTTACCGCGTACTACACTTGTTACGGTTGAAAATACAAGTAACAAAGGTGGCGGAAGCTACTACAAACTTGAGAATGTAAAAGAAATAGCCAAAGTATGCAGGGATAATAAGATAAACCTGCATCTGGACGGGGCCCGCATATTCAATGCATTAGCTGAAACGAATGAAGACCCTAAAGAATATGGAAAGATATGTGATTCGGTTTCTATATGCTTGTCAAAAGGGTTAGGTGCACCGGTTGGTTCTGTATTATTGGGTAAAAAGGATTTTATTGCTAATGCAAAAAGAATAAGGAAGCTCTTAGGCGGGGGAATGAGACAGGCTGGTTACCTTGCTGCAGCAGGTATTTATGCATTAGATAATAATGTGAAGAGGTTAAAGGATGACCATAAACGTGCAAAACACTTAGGCGGCTTACTGCAAGGCAAAGACTATATTGAAGCGGTACTTCCTGTAGATACTAATATTGTAATATTTATGCTATCCGATAAAATGCCGTCTGATAAATTTATGGCGGCATTGGCAAAGGAAAATATACTTGTATCCCTGATGGGTAACCAATTAGTGCGTATGGTTACTCACCTCGATTTTACAGATGAAATGTTGCAGATAACTGAAAAAACACTGAAGAAAATATAATATGCCATACCATTTTTATAAAGCAGAAGTAACGGATATTATTAATGAATCGCACAATACAAAGCGATTCTTTTTTCGCATTCCGGAAGTAGAACAATTCAATTTTGGAGCAGGGCAATTTGTAATGCTTGATTTGCCTATTGATTCAAAAATTAAAACCCGTTCTTATTCTATTGCATCAGCACCTAACGGAACTAATACATTAGAGCTTCTTATTTCATTGAACGAACAAGGCCTGGGAACACCTTATTTGTTTAATCACGTAAGGGCAGGTTACCATTTACCATTATCGCAACCTGCCGGTAAATTCATGCAACCGCCTTATACAAGTATTGATACTGATATCTGTTTGATATGTACGGGTACAGGAATTGCCCCGTTCCGTGCTTTCCTGCATGATGTAAAGAACAGAAACATTCCGTATAAGAATATTGATTTGATATTCGGAAGTCGCTACGAAAGAGATTTGTTGTACCGCGAGGAAATGGAAGAACTTACAAAGACCCTGCCGGGGTTCAGGTATATTACCGTTCTTTCCCGCGAAGAGAGTTCATCTTATAACGGAGAGAAGGGGTATGTACATGCGGTATATGAGAAGCTTTATGCTGATAAACGCCCTGCCATGTTCTACCTGTGCGGATGGAAGGTGATGATAAAAGAGGCTCGCGACAAGCTTCAGAATATGGGCTATGATAAAAAGGTCATCAAGTTCGAGTTGTACGATTAGCAATTGATTATACCACTATTCCCCGCTAATGAATTTGTACCAAAAGTATACAGTAGGAAAGTTCTATAAAACTGTACCGGGTAAAGTTTTTACCCAAAACATAGACTGGCAAAAAATTAAGGATAAGCTGTTAATAATGACAGTCAGCTATAATAATGCAAACGTTATCCGTCAGCAAATAAGGTTTGTAAAGAAGAATATAAAAGATGAATATGTATATATAATTGCCGATAATTCTTCCGATAAAGCTAAGAGAAGCGAAATACAGATCCTTTGTAAAGAAACGAATACAGGTTACATCTCCTTGCCTCCTAATCCATTTTCAACAAGTAGTGATTCACATGCTGTGGCGCTGAATTGGTTGTTTAAAAACATAGTATCAGTATATCAGCCGGCATTTTTCGGATTTATAGACCACGATATATACCCTGTTAAACCACATAGTGTTACAGACTTAATGGCAGCCCAGCCATTTTACGGGCTGATTCAGCAAAGAGAGAATTATTGGTATTTATGGCCCGGGTTATGCTTCTTTAAGAAGGAAGCATATAACAACAGGGAATTTGATTTTATGCCGTGTGTGAGTAATGGCATAAGACTTGACACCGGAGGGGCTTTATGTGATATTCTCTTTCATACATTTAATAAGGATTCGGTTAAATTTCCTACCCAGGTATACGAAAATATAAGGGAAGGAGAAGTGTTTCAATCAGATAAAATTGAGCTGATTGGTAACTGGTTACATAGTTTTAACGGTTCATATTGGATGCAGGTAAAGGACAAAGAAGATGTTCTTAATAAAGTACTTGATAATTACTATAATAATAGCTGAGGGGGGGCACCTCCGTTTGCTAAATTTTGACAGGAAGAGTTGAAATAGCGTGGTTTTATGGAAATTCTTAACTTTGACAACTACAAAAAGATAGGGGTATGAAGACTGTATTATTTCGTGAAGCTTTACGCGAAGCTATGGTAGAAGAAATGCGCCGCGATGAGCGCGTGTTTCTGATGGGTGAAGAAGTAGCCCAGTATAATGGGGCATATAAAGTAAGCCAGGGTATGCTCGATGAGTTTGGCGCCCGCCGTGTTATCGATACACCTATTGCCGAACTCGGTTTTACCGGTATTGGAGTAGGGGCAGCAATGAACGGATTGCGCCCTATCATTGAATTCATGACTTTCAATTTTTCTCTTGTAGCGATAGACCAGGTTATCAATTCCGCATCGAAGATGTTGGAAATGTCAGGCGGACAAATACCGGTACCGATTGTTTTTCGTGGTCCTACGGCTTCTGCAGGTATGCTTGGTGCACAACACTCAAATGCTTTTGATAACTGGTATGCTAATTGCGCAGGGTTAAAGGTTATTGTGCCTTCAAATCCGGCTGATGCTAAAGGGTTATTAAAATCTGCTATACGCGATGACGACCCTATTGTATTTATGGAATCGGAACAGATGTATAGCGACAAAGGCGAAATACCGGAAGGAGAATACCTTATACCTATTGGAGTAGCTGATATAAAACGTGAAGGAACAGATGTTACGATAGTTTCATTTGGTAAAATAATGAAAGTGGCGCTGGCCGCTGCTATAGAATTGCAAAAGGAAAATATTTCTGCAGAAATCATTGACCTGCGTTCTATCAGGCCGATTGACTATGCAACTGTTATAAACTCGGTTAAAAAGACTAACCGGCTGGTTATATTAGAAGAAGCATGGCCACTGGGTTCTATTGCTACCGAAGTAGCTTTTAAGGTGCAGAAAGATGCTTTTGATTACTTGGATGCTCCTATTCGCAGGGTAACCTGTGCCGATGTGCCAATGCCTTATGCTCCCAATCTTATAGAAGCTGCTATGCCAAATGTGCCTAAGCTGGTTAAAGCAGTTAAGGATGTAATGTATATAGCTAAGTAGGGTTTGATAACACAGGTAAAGTAAGACTATGTCTTGATTTCATGTGTACTAGGAGAAGAAAGTTTGGAGCTATCAAAAAAGCAATATGTAAACCCTCTTTGATCTTCACTTTCCCTCCATCTATAACCATCAAGGTTAAGTTCAGATTTTCTAATCAAATTAAGAAAAGCATGTCCATTTCCAAAATCAGTAAAGCGCTGCCCTAAATACCCAGTATCTGAGGAGGTTGAAGAACCTATTCTTATATTTCTTTTTGATATCTCAGTTCCTTCTTTGAAAAAGGGCTCCCATTTTTTAAAAGTAATTGCCAAATCAATTTTCCCATCTGCGCTTTTTTCATATATTTTGAAGTCATCCGTTAAGACATTGAGGCCTAAATCAGAGAGAACTCCCAGCATTTGATATGAATTTATACAAGTGGAAAAATCTATAAAAGTAATACCTGTCGTTGTTTGAGTTTCTGTTAGGAAATAGCTTGAATGCTTTACCTTTTTACCAAGAGATTTTGCAATATCAATTGAGTCAGTAAAGAAAAAAAAGCCTGCTGAATTTTTAGGCCCCATTTCTTTGAATACATAAAGGCTGTTTTTGTGTTCAGCATCCCAATTATTCGGAGGTTTTATTGTATCTGACCTATATAAGGTAAGGGTTTCTGATATATGTATAATAGACATAGACCCCTATTTATTACCTGATAAGTTCTACAAACCCCTTTAGAGTAATTGGCTGAACGCCATCAACCCGAATTTCATTCACTACGCATATATAGTAATAAACGCCATCAGGACAATCTGCACGTGTAACCTGGTCCTTGCCATCCCAGTTTATTAAAGGGTTTATAGTGTGGAACATAACCTGTCCCCAGCGGTTATAAATGCTTATATCAATACTCTTTATATACCTGAATGGTAATATGGGTGTGAACAAGTCATTAAAGCCGTCTCCATTTGGAGTAAATACATTGGGCAACGTATATTGAGGACAGTTGTCTACACAAACAGCGCTAAGTTTGCTTTCATTGCCAAATGAATCTACTGCAGTTACAGAATAACAGCCGGCTATTGAGTTTACATTTTTGTTTATGAACACAGTATCATTAATGTTATTTATGGTAGCAATTATTTGCATGTCACCATTCAAAGTAGGGGAGTAATAGATATTATACAGCACCACATCATTGGTGTTTTTACATGAATGGTCAGGGTCGGTCCATATCAATGAATCCTGCATAGCGTTACATTCTGCCGAAACAGTCAGCATGGGCTGGCATGGCGGAACCGTATCTATTGGCGTAGCGCATTGCACTTCTGAAGAATCGTATAAGGGGCGTAGTATAGTAGGGTCAGCATAATAGCTTTTCGATTCTACATAATAGCAATACGAATGCCTGTCTACGAGCATACTGTCTGTGTAGGAATGAATATTGCCGGCAACTGCTGTAAGATAGTTGAAGCCTGAGCCACTATTTCTATAAATCAAATAAGCAGAATCAATCCATGGAACATTAGATGTCCATGTTAAGTTCACAATATGATTGCCCGGCTTAGTTGTTAAATAGATTGATGATGCAGGAGGTGATGAACCAAGATAAGTGTTGCCGCTATAATAAAAATCAAGTTTGTATCTATAACTATTGTACAATGTGTTAAGCCCAGTGATGTCTTTAAAAGTGGTATCGGTAAGGGAACCGAAATAAGGAATCGTTACTGAGTCTATAGGTAAGTACACTATACCATTCATTCCTGTCGCCCTCGAAAGCCTGTATTTATATGGTCCTGGTGAAACAATGGTATCTAAATAGCCGTTGCCAGTTAAAGGTTTTACCCAACGAATAAAAATTGTTCCGGCAGTCGAAGTGTTTTCAACACTTACATTAGTTATTAAAGGAAGGTCACGTTTAATGGTTACACAAGTATAATTTGATGCATAACTTAAAGAGCCATCTGGTAAAGGATAGGCAGCAATTACAAGGTAGCTGTAACTGATACCCGGTATTACATTATTGTCTGTATAGGTGGTGTCATCTAATCCAGTTGTACTACCTATATAAGCAAAGCCTGAAGAAGGGGACACGCCGGTTTCGCAATTGTTCTGTGTAAATGGAATACACCCTTTAGCACGATAAATCTGATATCCCGTTGTTTGGGGGCATATACTGGGGTTCCAGTGAAGGTAAACTGAATTACCCGAAACCGTAGCTTTGAGATTAGTAGGTGCGGGAGCCACCACATGAATATTCAGAACTTTATAAGAACTTACGCTTGGAGAGCCATTATCAGTAGCTTTAATAATGACCTGGTAGGGAGAACTCCTTACATCAGAGCAATCGGTTTGCCAATTGAATTTACTATAAACAGGGTCAGCGCCTGTTGTTGTGAATGTGGCTGGTGGACTGAGAGTGAATGGGTCTCCTGAAGCAGTTACCGTCAACGGATCTTTATCTGCATCTTTGGCAGTATCAAACATATTCAGGAATGTACCTGCAACAATGCATGTATCGCCTTGGCCTGTAATTGTGGGATCATGTGTTGAACAAGAGCCTGAAACATTTACCTCAACTTCTACATCCATAGTATCAACCGAAGGGTCACCGGATACTCCTGATAAATTGTACTTATGGTATGAGATTATACGAATTGAGAAATTAAAAATGCCTGCTGTGGTAGGCGTGCACCATTCCAGTGTTCCGGTTTGTGGGTCGATAGTTGTACCTGGAGGAATAGCATAAAGAGGAATATTTTCGCCATAGTTAAGTGGAGCTGGTGGAAGGTCTGCATTGGGTATGTATAGGCAATTACCAAGCGAGTAAACCATACTGTCTCCTGCGGCGGAATATGCACCGGGGTTATAATAATAGCACTGACCCATACATGCATTTTGGCAGGTTAAAGGATTGGTTATAACCGGAGAAGAGATGTCCTCAGTAGCTGAATTACGAATGTTAATAGAAGTGAATACATAAAAGCTTGTGTTTGCTGAATTTGGTATGTTGGTTATGTTCCACATACGGTCCACATCGTATACCCATATGTGATAAGACCCTGCACCGGGGAAAGTATGGGGCGGACTGGTGTAAAGACACACTTTTCTGCATGGGCAAATTGAGTCTCCACCCGGGAAATTGTTCGGGTCAATGGGGCCGTTTGAACGTATAACTACATCTGAACCGCCATCGCCATAATAAATACGCATGGTATCCCGGTCTTGTGGGTCACCACATTCAGTTGGATTATTATATGGGTCACCGTTAACAAAATCTACAAAAGTTGCCTGGTAGGTAAGCCCTGAAATATGTTTGAAGTAAATATACCCTGCCACCTGGTGGGTAGCTTCTGCCAGCAGAGGCAGAACAAGAAAAGATAATATCCAGAAAAATTTCTTCACAGAGGGGTTAAAATGAATAGATTTAAACCTACTCAAATATAGTAAATTTTACCCTAATCCCTGTCAGGTCTGTAATACACCTACGTTATATGCTTTGGTAAGGGGCGCATGGTTGGCCATTTCTATTCCCATACTTATCCATTTCCTGGTATCCAGTGGATTAATAATTTCATCAACCCATAAGCGCGATGCAGCATAGTAAGGCGATATTTGCTTCTGGTAACGGGCTGTAATGGTATCTAATAGTTCTTTTTCGTCTTTAGGGGTAATTTCTTTGCCCTGAGCCTTGAGTGTACTTACTTGTATCTGTAATAATGTTTTAGCGGCTTGTTCACCACCCATAACAGCTATTTGTGCAGTAGGCCATGCTACAATAAAACGCGGGTCATACGCTTTGCCGCACATGGCATAGTTACCGGCGCCATAGGAATTTCCTATAATAACAGTAAACTTGGGCACAACGCTATTGCTCATAGCATTTACCATTTTTGCGCCATCTTTAATAATTCCTCCATGTTCTGAACGTGAACCAACCATAAATCCGGTTACATCTTGTAAAAATACCAGTGGTATTTTCTTTTGGTTACAGTTCATTATAAAGCGGGCAGCCTTATCAGCCGAGTCAGAATATATTACTCCGCCAATTTGCATTTCACCTTTTTTGCTCTTTACAATTTTACGTTGGTTAGCTATAATACCTACAGCCCATCCATCTATCCGGCCTAATCCGCACAATATGCTCTGGCCATATAATGCCTTATATTCCTCAAATTCTGAATTATCGACCAGCCTTTCAATGATATTATGCATATCATAAGGCTTTTCCCTGGTTTCAGGTAAAATTCCAAGTATTTCTTTTACATCTTTTTTAGGTGCTGCAGATGCTTTGCGGTCAAAACCTGCTTTCTCAAAAGCGCCTATCTTATCAAATACGTTACGGATCTTATCGAGGCAATCTTTATCATTTTCACATTTGTAATCTGTAACGCCCGATATTTCGCAATGGGTGGTGGCACCGCCCAATGTTTCGTTATCAATATCTTCTCCTATAGCCGCCTTTACCAGGTATGAACCTGCAAGGAATATGGTCCCTGTCTTATTCACAATAAATGCTTCATCACTCATTATGGGCAAATATGCTCCGCCTGCGACACAACTACCCATTATAGCCGATACCTGGATGATTCCCATACCTGACATGATAGCATTGTTCCGGAATATTCGGCCAAAGTGCTCTTTATCCGGAAATACCTCGTCCTGGAAAGGCAAAAATACACCTGCGCTATCCACAAGATATATTATGGGCAGTTTATTTTCCATTGATATTTCCTGCGCCCTTAAATTCTTCTTTGCCGTAATAGGGAACCACGCCCCTGCTTTTACAGTCGCATCATTGGCTACTACTATGCATTGCTTTCCGCTTACGTACCCTACCATTACCACAACACCGCCTGAAGGACACCCGCCCACGTCATTATACATATCATCGGCAGTAAATGTGCCTATTTCAATTCGCTGGCTATCCTTGTCCAGCAAATAATCTATACGTTCACGTGCCGTCAGTTTTCCGTTGGCATGCTGTGCTTCAATCTTCTTTTTTCCTCCTCCTTCATGAACCTTATCAGCTTTTTGCTTCAGGTGTGAAAGAAGCATATTCATTTTGTCCTCGTTGCGGTTGAATTCAATATCACTCATATAAATTTTTTTGAAGAGAAGCAAAGATACCACTTCTTTAATACTGCATTATGGAACGCTTTTAAGTCACATTGGAATTTTTTTTAATTTCAGCCCCGAATCATTCAGTTTCTATGAAAGGAAAATTATTTGTCATCGTTATATGTAGTTTGTTGTTTTCTGCAACGTCTCTTTTGGCGCAGGATATGACGCAAGGAGAAACTTATTTGCAGCAAGGGCAATATCAGCAAGCAATAGACTATTTTAATGTTGCAATTAAAGGAAATTCAGGCAATGCTGATTTATATAATTACCGTGCTTTTGCCGAATATAAGTTACTGAAATATAAGGACGCCGAAAACGATTATACCAAGGCTATAAGACTGGCACCATTCGACCCTACAGAATATTTTAACCGTGCTAACTGCGAGCATGAGCTGGAGGACAATATTTCAGCAATGGCCGATTATAATAAGTGCATTGAAATGAAGAATGATTATGGCGATGCGTATAATAACCGCGCTAATGTTAAGGTTATTCTTAAAGATAGCCTTGGCGCTTTACTCGATTATAATTCGGCTATAGAACTTGAGCCCGATTCCGCCAAGGCATACCTTGGAAGGGGTAATTTGAAAATAAAAATGCTTGATTTACGTGGAGCAATCAATGATTATAATAAGGCCATAAGCATGGATTCCCTGAGGCCGGAATACTATTTTCAGCGTGCTGGCGTATTAGATTCAGTAAGAGATTATAAGTCTTCATTAAAAGACTATGTCAAAGTACTTTCATTTGTCCCCGATTTGCCGGATGGCTTTGAAGGTAAGGCTGACTGTGAAATGAAATTAGGTGATTTAAAAAAAGCCTTAAAAGACTTTAACAAGGTTATTGAACTGGCCCCCAAAGATGGATGGGCATACCTGCACAGAGCTTTCGCTGAAATTCAACAGAAAGAGTATAAAGAGGCTATAATGGATTGCAATGAGGCATCAAGATTGATGCCAACAGACCCGATTCCTATAGTACGGCGTGGTGATGTAAAGGTTGCACTTGGGGACTATGCAGCCGCAGATGCTGATTATGTAAAGGCAATTGATGTGGACGCCCGATGCGCCGAGGCGTTTTATAAGCGCGCCCTGGAAGAGATTGCCAACAAGAAATATGATTTTGGCTGTAAAGACTTGGGTAAAGCCAAAGAGTTAGGCATTCACAACCTAGACCAATTGATAAAACAAAACTGCCAGCAATAGTGCTGTTAAGATTTCCACTTAATGCCGCACCCGATGGCTTTAGTGGAGGTTTTGGTTACGGGCTTACCTGCCAGTAACGCATCAACAGCATTTTCAACATACTTTTCTTTTACTGCGGAAGCGCTGTCGCTATTATCGTCAATGGCGCCAATATATTTTACAATATTATCGCTGCCTGACTTTTGCAACACAAATACATGAGGTGTCCTTGTCGCACCATATGTTTTTGCAATGTTTTGTGTGGAATCCACAAGGTACGGGAAAGTATAGTTTTTTGCCTTAGCACGTTGTTGCATAGTTGCGTAATTATCTTCTGCAACTGCCTTCGGATCGTTAGGGTTAATAGCAATTACAGGATAGCCTTGTGATTTGTA